>Ga0131853_10001859_pt1 | contig 37675 bp, 28 predicted proteins | sample TergutLab28metaG_FD_92764 | JGI IMG/M metagenome (GOLD analysis project Ga0131853, IMG submission 92764) | Labiotermes labralis P1 segment gut microbial communities from Petit-Saut dam, French Guiana - Lab288 P1 (version 2) (version 2) | ecosystem: Host-associated > Arthropoda: Insects >... | reverse complement strand
GTGATCTGTACTCCTCACCCAATATTGTGCGGGTGATAAAGTCGAGAAGAATGAGATGGGCAGGGCATGTGGCGCGTATGGGGGAGGAGAGAGGGGTGTATAGGGTCTTGGTGGGGAAACCGGAGGGAAAGAGACCACTGGGGAGACCTAGGCGTAGATGGGTGGATAATATTAGGAAGGATCTCCAGGAGGTAGGATGTGGTTATGTGGACTGGATTGTGTTGGCCCAGGGTAGGGACAGGTAGCGGACGCTTGTGAGTGCGGTAATGAACCTTCGGGTTCCGTGAAATGCGGAGAATTTCTTGACTAGCTGCAAACCAGTTAGCTTCTCAAGAAGGACTCTGCACCATGGAGTTAATAAGTAAGTAATGTACAAACAAGAAAACAAAAACATTATTATAAATTGCATAGTTCGTGAAATCTCACTAATTTAAAATATACATTCATATTTTGACTTTCAAAATCACGTACTTAAGGTCTCAGGATGGTCAGTACGACCGAAACATGCAGCGTGTACTGACACGACTAATAACATTTGTGTCTGAAGGCAGCGCGTATATTAATTGTAAACAAACAACCACATAAAGATTATAGTCGGATAATACTGCAATAGCAGTGTTCCTACAACAATACTGTACTTCGGGGCCATTCTTTTGTTTGACAAATAACAGTCGTGTACTGTCGGCCCGCTTAACGTGTTATCGTGGCCAGCTCATTCGTCTGCTCACGTTCGTGACGGTGACGTGATATTTGTCGGGTAACATACGGACAACGTACTATGACGACGTAGAATCCGACAAAGGTTCAACACCAAGCATAAGAAAAGTGGGTCCTATTGACGATTCTAACACCTCTACCTGGCTGACACTCTGAAATCCCCTTACCTACCATACATTTTAATAGGCTCTTATCCCCATTTCCTTCCGACTTACAAGTTACCACATTAGAAGTGTTTCCCCAACCAAAAATCTCCATCCATGCCGCATGTTCAACCAGTCCTAACTTTCTCCATGTGAGTACCCTAAAAATTCTGCACAGCTCACAAAATCCGTCATTCATATCCTCCATTTCCCACTCACTTCATACAACTTGGGTTCAAATGCTTTCAGAAACAGCCTGCTTAAAATTTCACATTTCCCAAACTACAAATTTCATGTAGTGGGGTTCTCCTTGAGCAGGCAACAGCTGTTTCTGTCTCTTATTCCCAGGAATGACACAGAAGGGTGCGAAGACAAGTGAACGATGTTCCCGGGCTTATAAATCACAACGCGTTCCCTTTTAACGCAACTTCTCATTTTCCCAGACACTAGCTCCTGCAGCATTCTTCCAGAAATACCTACATTTTCGTCAGTTTTTAAAGAAATGCTTCCAATACGCCATTTACTACATGTTTCAACTTTGGTACTTGGCAGGGAGGGGCGGAAGAAACAGCTGGGACGTTAAAATAGGCTTTCTCCTCCATCTACATCCAAGACTGCGCACAGCCAAACGTATCACAGTTCCCCCATGTTTCTTCGTGGCAAGTGCTTGTTCAAGCAAAGGGACATACTTTACCTTCATCTTGCCTGTCTTTTCTTTCCATACCTGAAAATATGGCTCCACCAGCCATCACTAACTGGCAATCACCCACAATTATTATACAATCAATGCCATAACCATTAACAAAAATGTCAACCTCATGATTTATATCGTAAGCAAGATGAAGGAATGCAAAATTCAAACTGCTTCCACGATAATGAAACTTCTCCACTAAACCCTAATACCTGAATGCACACAACTCTCAGCATAAATGTGACCAATAAAACTCACAAGTAAATTTACCATGTAATAGAGTAAAATGAAGGGAATGCTGCATATCACAGGTGGCTTCTTTGAATTCTCTCCTCGCAGGAAAAAGCACTCAAGAAAAACTGCCAACTATATATAATCCTTCCATTGTTTTTAGGTCCACGCCGTTTTTACTCAATCAATGTGTGTATGTGTGAAAACATAATGCCCAGCTACAAATACAAAATTTCATTCGTGTTACATGGGGGGGGTGAAACTTAGCCTCTCTTTTAACGGGCGAACAATGACTATGAACGCTCGAGGAGAGATTCTGAAGCGGCAGTTTTGACCTCGTGAAGAGGCGTAGCGGTGTAATGAAACTGATACAATGAAAGAACCGTTACTCGGTGTCTAGGACCTGAAGGTTGATGAAAACATGAATATTAGCTGGACATGTAACGCACACCGAAAAGCTATACGTATATGACACAGCCTCTTATCCAGAAATTCCCCCGCAACAGCTATTTTGGAAACCTCGTCGCTGACTGACGAATATAACATGTATCTGGAGATCAACGGCGTTAAAATGGTGAAACGGATCCGGCAGCGGGTATCTGCGAACACGGCAATGCGTCTTATGTTCCTTTAAAATGGTGACGCACAGCTCTTACACATGTGAAGACACAAGGGAGTTATTTTGATTGGGGGCACTTCAGTAACACTTCACAATCTACAATCATAACTCAAAAAATGTCAACTACGTACTCGTCCTTGACGTGCCCATAATTACAGCGTTCCCTACTGGAACACCGATGAAAATGGCTGCGTCAAAACGCACAAATTCTGGGTGCTGTGCTGTTCAGTTTAAGCTGCTATGTTTCCTGTAAAATAAGCACGAAAGACGGGACGCAAAATACACACATCTAGTTCGACGGAACAATATCTTCAATAAAAACCCCCCACGGGAATCAACAAGAGCTGCTCTCTTCCACTACAGCACAGTATTCCACATGCGAATAAAAAATAACATTGTTATATAATGCATATTTCCACCAACACGACTCTCTGCATTCCAAATGCACACACAAGGCACCATACTTGCATCGAAGAATTCATAACAAGGTTCCACCTTCGGTTTAACAATATGATGGTTTAAAGATTCCAGCTGTCGGGCATCACGCAGAGTCGACCGGTACACTTGCCAGCGTTACAGAGCAGCTTTCTTGAGCCACAAAGACCCAGAATGTGAGGAATAAACACCTCACCAAAGTCGCTAATCTACACAGCATCATACATCGGCTTGTATCTCAACAACACATCTGCGGAAAATAAGTCTGCTAGCCCCTTTAAAGCACAACCGCAATTACTCGTATATTAACCGAATACACAGTTCTTCCCACCGACCTGTATGTTAATCAGACAATTCGGTAAGACAGTACGTAGGAATCTCGGACGTTTTCTTCGTCGGACATTCCTCTGCTATAGTGGGGGGGGACTGGGGAAGGTACGGGTTCTTTTCTTCATGCCTACTTCAACTCTATTCTTAGGAATGCTACACTGACAAGAATGCCAAATGCATCGCCGTAACTTCCCCCCACATACACACACACACACACAAAATACTACGCTACACACGTCTATCAAAAGTTTGTTCCGTTTGTATAATCAAAGCAACAGCGATGTGACTCCACTAGCAGAACGAATCTTTTAGACCTCAGGATGCGTCGCTGATGTCCACGCAGTTCCCGTAAGGACCCCATGGATCCCCACATGGAGACAGGATTGTGTGATGGTACTGTACATGTCTCAACCTTCCGTATTCGACGGCCTAGAATAAATCTGGAACCCTCCCCTCTTGAGACCGGCCAGACAGTCTTTACCACACGGCACTACCAACCTTAACACACATCGGATAAAATTACGGGCATAAACAAGCGGTCAAATCTCCCTCCTCTCTTCAATGCTACATAAACACACAACACGTGTGGACAAATGTCAAAGTCCACCCCATGCTTAGTTTAATAAGAACGATCTAATCGGTTTATAATCGTTGTCAAAATGGCGCCATGGACCGCTTCTGACTTTGCATTGCAAATTGCTTACCAATCTGCAACGTCTAAACAAAAAAAGTTGCAATTTATTACACAAAAACTGCCAAGCAATATTACTGTCCTGGCTCTCTCGAATTCATGTTGCTTGCTAAACTGCATCAATACGTTTACAACTCTCTCACCTTCTGCCGCTGAGACGCCTGTGCATAAAACACAAAAAGAAATAGTAAACAGATTTAACATGGAAATGACAAAACATACGAATAGCTCTGTTTGGTTGCTATGGACTCACGCCGTCCTGATACGTTGTGGCAGGCAAGCAGAGGAGCAGGAGGTGCAGACCTGTCAGGAAATCCGTATGCCTAAAGAAAACTTGGCACAGAACACTTTATAAACACTGGCACCTCAATAACCAACACATTCACAACAACACCACCACGACAACCAAAAAACACCTAAAACAACGACACTTCGGAGCACCACCAATATTCTTATTCCCTTGGCAGTAGTGGCACCATCAACATACCGTTTGAAATGTTCTCTAATCCGATCCTCGCGGATATTCTCCGGCAAATTCCCAACCCAAAGGTGACGAGTCTCTCTAACCATCTTGCTCCGAACTCTTCATGAGGGACGCTTTACGTTGCTTCCATCGACAAAATTACGTACGCACACATAATATTTCCCGTCGAAACCGCACGACACATTACTCCTCTGCTTCAACACACTACTCTACAGCGAGTGACGTCACCATGGCGGGATCAGAACCAAAACCTTCCTAGACTCGCCGACCGTACTGCCACGCTTCCAACGTGAAACACACAAGCACCAGAGCGAGTCGGTACGTCGGTCGGATGAGTCCATTTTACGTGAATTCAAGTGGAGGGGTGATGGGTGATAATGAGGGGATCGGAACGGGTCGAAGCAAACGTGCAGCCACTCTTGACAGACAAAAATCTAAAAAGGTTTCAAGTGGATGGGTTGGGTAGAAGGAGTCAGAGGGGATGATGCTGTGTTTTCTTTCCGTTTCCAACAGATGTGTCTCGCGTTTTGAAGGATATAACAAGTGCACCAAACCCTATGCTAAACATGTCCAAGAAATTACTGCGCGCTACCATTTCCTGTGCTGACTAGCGTAAATTAAATACGATTTTTGTTTGATGAAAAGCCACAGGGAGGTACAAACGATGTTAATAAATTAATCGCTATATGTCGTGATTGGTGATGGATGTGTGTTCATGCTTCCACTAGACTACAACGCCGTACTGTCTTACTAACAATATAATGGGCAGTGCTAATCGTACACCTAACAGGCATGTCGTTACGAATAAACACAGTTTTCCAGAGCGCCCATTAGCCGAATAAGCATTATAACTGTCAAGTTCTGGTTGTTGTTGTTGTTTTTTTTTTTAAGATACGGACCAAACTTCAAAACTTGATTCCGATCAGGTGCACTTTTGGAACGCTAACAGCTCAGTTGTACGGCTCGTGTAAAAATTTTATGAACGAAGGGTAAACTTACAGGTACAGTACATTTGTCTCTGTGCACGCCACAAAGTCAAACAGGTGTAGCTGTAGCTCAGCCTCAGCACGAGATGAAGATGGCTGGTCAGCTTCACGTCCCGGCGGTTTTACTCGGAAAAAAAAAAGAGCTTCCAGTATCACTGAATAGGGGGACGCGAAGCTCGAAAACCTGGTCTAGACATTCTGGTACAAGTCTCGACCCTGCTAAAATTCCAACCCCGCATTTTCCAGAACGTAGCCCAGTCATCATAGTAACTATTCAAGCCTAGCACCCACTGAATACCTACTTTTCATTATGGACGTCACTCTTATATCTCGTTGTAGATTCTACCACGATTTTTCTTCCCCCCAGCGCCACACTTCCAAGTGGGCCAGGGCCTCCTCATTGTCGAGGCTTCACGATCACAAAAACACACACTACACTCGGCAGGACTCCTCTGGACTAGTGATCGGCCCGTTAAAGAGACCTCTACCAGACAACACACAACACTCACAAGAGACGGACATCCATGCCCCCGGTGGGAGTCAAACCCACAATTCCATCAACCAAAAACCAGGACATTTGATAGCAAATAGGTAGCCGGGGAGTGGAGGTGGGAGAATAAAAGTAAAAAAATGAGAGTCATTTATTAATATTATAGAAGGGTATATAACAAAGCAATAATACTCAGGCACTCAAGTCACTTACTGATTTTTTCTTTACATATCTGTTGCTCTGTAATCACTAATTTGCGATTTTCCTTCCCCTTTCCTAATCCTTGTTATTGTCCTGAAACTATGGATGCTTCCTCCCATAGTCGAAAAGTCAACATGCTGACAGTATTGACAGATATACTGTATTTCTGCGATTTGGAATAACCCAGAACATCTGACGTTCCGAACTGAATTTTTCGGGACACCGGGACAGAGCTCCAAAGCCCCATAAAACCAGGACCGTCGGCAGAAAACCGGACCGAATGGCATTCATACATATTTATTTCCTACACTGGACCCACTCCACTGTTGCACCTTCGTGTCCCCAGACTGTGGGTGATTAAGACAAGTGTCTGATTTAGGCGCACTATACGTCACATTCCTAAACGGTTCCATGCACGAATTCGCACGCAGGCTCAGTGCAGACTCTACAGTACTTCCGGAGCTAATCGCGGTACTTCGTGCCGTAAACATGCGTACGTCCGCGCATCAGACTTTTCACACGCATATCTTTCGTTTGCTTAGGTTGTGACGATGGTGTGTGTTATTCAGAGATACTTTATTTAAACTGGTCTGTCGTTATTATGTAACAAAAACAGCACGTTAGGATGCAACGCTCACTTCCGATAATGCAGCGTTGTAATTGCCTATTTGACGAGGGACAAAAGCCAACGAAAAAAGGAGTGCCTCTGATAATTGACAACTGTCAGTACAGAAACCAGCAGACCCGGTTATTCCAGCATAGTCTACAAGTGGGGTTTTGTATTTAAATTGGTCTAATTACGCAGTTCTTGAAATTCATTGCCCCTCCACGCTTGGAGAAAGAAATCACTTTTTTTTTTTGCAACAGATCTGCTTCCAAATGCAGGCAAGTCTTGTCTAATGTAAAATTTGGTTCTTATATAAAGTAACAAAGTTTTCTTTTGTTTTTAAGTTTATATAAAGAAATAACATTCCCCGACGCAGGATTTGAGCTGTTCGAAACGGGAAGACCACGGTATGTACTTCAATTCCTTATTTCACGAATACTTTCACTAGATTTATTGGAAGGTGTATGCGGAAGTGTACAAATGCGGAAATCCTCGCGGCGCGATACGAAACTCAACATATATGTCCAACGATCACCAACGTACCACCTTCTACGCGAATGCTACTTTAGTGCCTGTCCGTACACGTATTGGCGTGGGAAGTGTTCATTTGTAGAGTCTCCGCTAGAGGAAGTATAGTTCAGTACAGAAAAAAGACGTGCTTCATCATGCTACCGTTAGGGGGCAGCATGCCCTATAACAATTCAACATGTCGTCAATAACAAAAACGAATTCGATGTGGTAGACTGCTGTCGGAGAAGCTAGTGGTTTCTTACCTGGTCACATTTCCCACATTTTATGGAACCCGAAGTTTCATTACCGCGTTCAAAAGGTCGTACCACATGTCCCAATACGCATTTTATTTCGTGCAGCAAATCAATCCTGCCCACACCATCCCGTCTTTCTTGACAGACCGTTTTAATATTGTCCTCCCATCTACGGCTTAGTCTTACAAACTGCCAATTTGCTGCAGTTTCCCCTCTAAAGCCACGCATAACTTTCTCTTCTCCCACATACATTTCACATGCCATGTCTTTCATATTATCCTTAATTTGCTGACCCAGAGTGTAAATCATAAATCTCCACATTGTGCAGTTTTCTTCAGTCTTATGGTACTTCCTCTCTCTTGGGCCCAAATAAATAAAACTCTTAATTATTAAAAATAAAATAAAATGTTTTGAGGTGTTTCTGGCTCTCTCACCCTGCCCAACAGATGTTCATCAAATTCTCTTTCAAACATATTTTATGGGAAACACCTCACATGCAAATTCGTATTCTGTATAATTTTTAATAAAAATGTTGGGGCTACCTACAGAGCAGTTCTTCCAGTATTCATTCAACTTCATCAGATCTCCACAGTGCTTCTGAAGCCTGTTTAATGATGGAACTTTCAGATTAAAAGTTACTGCCCTCAGCATAGTGATGCCATATAATCTGATTAACAGGTACCAATGTTTTGTAGAAGCCTAAAGCAGTAAACTCCACCATAGGTAGGGTGTCCACATTTCCTTTGCTTTGTGGACACGTCCTATTTTTTAAATAAATTTTAAATGCCCAGGACCTTTTCCTTAGTATTAATGAAATGCCCCTTACTCTGAATTTCATTCTTACATACACATCATATTAAGACCTGCAAGAATGAAGTCTTGCAAATTTTTTGAAACAAGAGTATGTTTCTATACATTACCTAATGGCATCACAAGTGAAAGATAATGAGAAGGGAAGATATTAGGCATTCCAGTTTAACAATATTAGACGATATTTTGTGGACTTACCATTTGTGTTGTGACACACCATGTCTTTGTTACGTTATTAGGGCTGCACATTAAATGACTGGCTATTGGATGTTAATCTTTGAAACTGAGTCATGACAGGCCAATTATAATACACAGAATAAAAATAAAGGCAATAAAAGAAACATACAAAAATCGCCTATGTTATGCTCTGCTACTGGTTCACATCTATTCAAACCCTGGATCAAGACAAAATGGTTCTCCTGTGCAGGTAAATGCTAAAATATAATGACTCCATACTCATTCTTTCTATCTCACAGACCTCAGCCATCAGCACAGCCATTATTCATTGGTAGATAATCTTAGTACCTGGTAAAAAAGTTTGACAGCTCCAACCACATTATTTGACACACGCCACAGAAAAACAAAAATAATAAGATGTAAGTATTTGCTTGTTGTTTTAGGGCCAGTTTTTCCTTCCATCTTTTTGGTCATTGGTGGTGGATTTTTTATGGGTTAAAAGTGTTAAAACAAGAAAGAAGGCTAAAACATTTCAATCCACCAGCCAGATTTACAAATATTGAAACATCCTTTCAGGTCTTGTAGACCAGATACGTGCAGTATTCAAAGTCACATTGTTACCTTACATGTAATCACTGGCTTTCTTATCATGCCTTGTAAGCTTCTAATCACTTTCCTTGTTTTATTATTACCAGCACTACATATTATAAGTTTGTCCAGCTCATTTCAAATTTATAACTTTTTCTTCTCCTTCTTCTTCTGAAGCACTAGTCTGCTGTGGACCTGGCTTCCAACAGTCCTCCTTCATTCCTTCCAGTCTCTGGCCATTGCATTCCAACTGTTTTTATTCATACTGTTTTGAAATCCTCTTCAACCTCACCAGTCCATCTTTTCCACAGACTTTCACAGTTCTACCACACCATTCTAAAATTCAGGGACATCGTCCATCATCTCAGCTGATATGTTAAGCTCAAATTGTTAGTTTAACCGTAACAAATCATTTACAATTACTGCTTTCATGTTACCTGTATGAAAGTACAAAAGTTATAAACCTATTTCAGCTTTTAGAATTACCACTGTTTGCCTCTTTCTGTTTTTATGTTTGTCCATATAATATGGCAATGTATCCCACATTTACTCATGCAGTTACCAGTTCCTACTGTTTTGAAAAACCATCAACTAAGCCCGTAATTTCTGCATCTAACTGCACCGTAAAATTCGACTCATACCATTATGAAGATTAGGAGCTTAAGAAATCACCGTCTTCATTTACACCCACATTAACTATTCACCACCATTACTTTGCTAACAACATTTTTAATGTGCACTACTAAACCTTCAGCATTACTCCACATTTTTATATTTTGTGTCAAATACCTACAGAAACTATTTATCACAAAACTTCCACACCCAATATCAGTAACAGCTTTTTTTTTAAATCACATTTTGCTTTTAAAACCCTCCACATTCCAAAAACCCACTTTCAATAAACCTGTTGCACTTTCATATTCCCACACAAACCCACTTCTGCCCCTAGAATCCCCTCTTCTTTTCCTGGATTCACCAGTCTTGTTAAACTAGGTTGGTTTCCAACTTCTACTACCTCAGCTGGGGCAGAAGTAATCTGTTACTCCATATGAACAGCCCCTTTTGTCATTTGCACACTAATTACCTGAATTTCTCACGTACGATGCCCTGTCTGTAACAGAGCGTCCAGCTCTCCTGTCTCCTCCCTGTTCCTCGCTGACGTCTATTCTCCAGAGCTCTCTGTGTCTCATAGAACTTCATCACACTTCTTTCCTTGTTTGTCAGTGTTCCTGAATCATGCTGATTAATTTCCTCAAAGCACTCCAACCTCCACTTCATGGAAATGCACTTGCCTGCAGCTTCTTTCATTCAACTGAACATATTTGACAAATAATCCCACGCACAAACTTTAGCATTTATTGCCAGATTTTCTTCCTTCAAAAACCCATATGTCCACTTCTCTAAGCATCCTTTGGATAAGGTATCAGTCCATTCCTAATATTTGCTCTTTCCAGGCATAAATCCCTGTCAACACTAATTTTTTGAGCTCCTCAGCACTTCTGTCTTCATAAAAATTAACTTGATAAGAATAATTCAGAGACTGGTCCATTGCACCCTCCCTGGCTGATCAAATCACCAAAATGTCTCTGATGCTACTCTAAATCACTCTGCTTTTTCCTGTATGACATGGATTACCAATCAACAGCAGTATTGTCACCAGCAGTCTGGAACTTTCCCTCCACCACGAATTCTTTGTAGGTGTCATTTGAATTCACCTAAGTCATAAACCCTCTAAACCACACACAGTGCAATACAACTAATGGATTCATTTCAAATAATGTAACCTAGAAAAGGTTAACACAAGACTTTTAGAAGAGAAGTTAAAATGTGGAATGGCATGGTGCTTAAGCATGTGATGCCATGAAGTCTGATGGAATTTTACTGACATTACAGGACTGCCTGATTCCTCCACCATCCATTCATTCACCCTACTGACAAAGGAAAGAGAATCTCTAAAATATCGATGCATTTATACTAAACACCCAGCACCACACCTCATGAGACAGTAATCTTCACAGGCATGGCTGAGATAACCTCACATCTCACCACAAGGGTAAAAAAGAAATTAAATTTTGATTATGGGAGCCATAATTGGTAAAAGGGATGGATGACAAACCAAATACATAACATTACCACATAATTTAATATTTTTATGTACATATGCAATTTACAATTAAACTAAGCCACATACAGTTATTCTTGAGTTATACCTTATGAATGAGAAAATGCAACCCTTCATAAAATTTCAAGGATTCAATGTGGATGAAACATCACTCATAAAATATAACCTTCCTTTCTCTCCTAAAATGTGACAGTGGTTAACTAAAACAACTTAATGGGACTCCAAAATGGATGACAAATTTTGCACGAACGAAGTAAATTACAGTTACCACCAGGCAAGAAGCAGCAACTTAAATTTTGATATTCATATCACATTTTCTCTTTATTTGTAAGTTTGATTTTATAAAGATGCCTCTCTTCTCACACATGTACAGAACTGCCATTGTAAAGACAGTGAATACATATTCACTGCACATCAACACTTTATTTTCTTCACATTAATATAGCTTTTACTTAAATATCACACAAAATATATCTTGTATTTAAATATCAAACAACTGAAGAAAATAACATCATCCCCTGAAACCATAACTGAGAATAAATACCAGACAAAGTGGAATGTTCCTTTTCTTTTGAAGTATAATAGTTGTGACCAGTCTTCACTCTTGGTCATCAAACTGAAACAATCCATTCATATTCTTTCAAAGTAACGGCTCTTGTCAATTTAAAGCTATGATTTAAAAATATTCATGTTTCATTTTCTGAACTTCTTGTAAGTACATGTAGAAAAAATATAAATATTCTTTTTAGTGATTTTTCTCTTTCAGGAGAAATATTGTAGTACCTTTAGAAAATAAAACAAAAAGCTACTCTTCTGTAAGTCACACATTGACTTTCCTTGGATTTTCAGAATTTATGACCCATACAATCACAAAATCTTGGACTACTTGTCACATAAAAAATTTGTTGAAATTAAAAAAAAAAACCTCTGAAGGGAAGTTCTGCAATCATGCATACTTTACAATATATTTTACTAGTCTTCTTCCATTTACGCTATTGCATAAATGTATAGTGTACTCAAAAGTGACCAGGTTGCTACACAATAAACAGTCTCACCTTTTTAAAACCCTGTCAACTTCTTGAAGTCACTTTAGAATGTCCACTAAATTAACACGGTAAGCACATACTATATATCAGTTTATTTTATCTTAAAATAATGTAGGACCAGGTGAGAACAAAAAAAAAGTACTAATACAAATCTGTATTATTTGCAGAATGAATTTCTCCAGTTGGAAATTTGCGATTTTTCTTTCCATGTGGGCCTGAAAGCCTCTTACCCTATGTCACATTATACGGAGAACACTTATCTTTAGTTGTTTTGATTACTTATAAAATTTTTGGTACTTGTTACGTGAAATGTCAACGTTCTCAAGGACTGAGTTCATTTCTCACTCCAGTTAATAAAACTATTATTTACACATGATAAGCAGGATTTGTATATATATTATCATTATTATATAATTCTACAATGTGCTGACTCGAGGAATGTTAGCTTTGGTACATAGTTTTCTTCTATTCACTGACAGATATGGATGCATTAGATTACCTACTTGTATGACTGTGTTTCTCTTCTCATGCTGATCCTCTGTTGGGTGTGAAAATCTAGTGGCAACAGGTCAACATGAGCAGTAGAACTTATATATTGTGGACAATAAGAAAGAAATGCTTTGTGTGTTTAGTTTGATTAAAAATGCGTGATGATTGTATGAGAAATGAAGTGTCATTCTGAGAACATCTTATGAACATGTTCTACCTTAAGAGACTGCATTGTAGTGATGAGCTATTTATTAAAAATATCTGGGAAGAGGCATTGAAAATAAAAGGAAATACTGAGCTGTCTGGAGAAACACAGCACATAACACCTCTTTCCTGTCTCATCACACCACCCAAGCCTTTGAAACAGATATACTGACACATTACGAAGCCCAGTGCACCAATCATTTACCCCATTCAGTCATGTTTGGTCACCAGCCACATTACAATGGTATGTGGCTGGTGATGGCGATGCTTTAGCTTATTCATTGTTATGATGGAACATTTTGTATCTCTGTGCATGCTGAAGCATTCTTTTAGTAAGGTTCAGAATTGTTGTTTTGCAAACAGAAATAAATCAGCATATCCAAAAATGTAGAGACTCTGTTTTGAGGTGGATATAGAAGTATAGGGCATCCTTAATATCTGTGGTCAAGTGGGAACAGAAAAACACCACTCAGAGCATCTCTCTTTAAGCGGGGAATTTCTGTCCACACAATAATTCAAATATGAGTTAATGATGACCAGGTTGGTGTGTATAGTATCTTCTGTAAGTAAACATTTAAATGTGTTCATGAAAAACACATTATTGCTGAGGTCTGCAAGCAATTATGTTAAAAGCCTGTTCCATTGCACGGCAGAGATAAATATTATATAACATTACTGAAAATATTATTTCCACTTGTGTTTCCCTCTTTCCAGCCATAAGAGGGTGCAGCACACCACTGTTTTTTCTAAGATCCAAGATGTGGGACAGTGATGTATAACTGTGAATTTATTGGTGATCAGTGACATAGCATATAAATAAACAATATAAATAATGATCTATCATAAACTACAGCAAAGAACATGACTAACTCTGCACATAGTGCACTGTTTATTCATCTTATGTTGCTGTTGTTAAAATAATTATAATTATAAATAACCATTGTAATAAGAGTTATCTGCCTCTTAGAGGTGCATTTCACTGGCTATTCAGAAATAATGCACAAAAGCTTGGAACATGAGAAAGGGAGTGGGAGAATGGCAGATGCACGCATGATGACAATTATTGTGCTGGAAAATTTGTGCTCTACAGTTCTATTCCCTGGCAGTGTCTGAAATTGTTACATATAGTTCCTCGACAATTTGGACATATATATGCAAGTAAATGGATTAAAACTTTTTTTTAGGGGTGGAAAATTTATGGTCCACAGATGTGATCATTGGGAGTGCAAGCAATTTTTATGTAATCTTTCCTCAAATACTTGAACCTGTATTAGTGCAGAAATGGATGCCGGGGACTTGGACAGGAGGGACCTCCTGTACATCCTCCATTCCAAGTTGGAAATTAGATGTTTTACGGGTTTCTGCAATTATCATGCTTTTTCTTCACGGTGTGACTCTATTAGAGCAGGAACGCTGAATATAACAGTTTTCGTTACTTTATGTTAAATTAACTTGGGGAAAGTCATGTACTTATAGCAAATTTATGCAGACTATTTGTTCACTCCTGCAAAAGTACTAACTGATATGAGCCCCAACAACAGCAGCATTGTAGCAGGAAGGATGCACTTCCACACTGTACTTAACTTGGCCTTTTGTACTACATTCAACAACAGGGCACAGGCGTCCGATTTTGCCTCATCTTACCTGAGAAGGAAACTTACTTCCACGTTGGTGTAATTTCATATGAGGAACTTTACAGACAAGTCTACTTACCATCCCTGCATCAATAATTACTTCTGCTTAAAAAATTGACCACACAGCACATACTGAGTTACAATGAATGAAAACGGCAGACAATTAAAATCATCATCACAGTATTCTATAATCACACAATGGATTTCAATTTGACATAGCACTGACAACATTGAAACCAATCACTGAAAAACAGAAACAAAAAACTGACAATTCCTGACGAACACAATTTGGCTGTTAGTAGCAAACCACGATGACAAGCTATTGGCCACTGCAGCATGTCCTATATCCTTCAACTTGCCCTTGCTGAGAGAAACACTCAAGTACAAACCACCACAAAGCAGTGTGCTAAAAAGATGAGGCCCTTTTGACATAAAATGAAAGACATTGTCTTCATCTGTGAAATAAGATTGCAAAGAATATTCTCCACAAATACTATCATCTCTGCTTTCATAACGATCTGCAATTGAATATCACACTTAGCAATATTCCAAATTTTTCTTTAGGAAACAATTTTACATTCATACACACACACACACACACACACACACACAAACACACAAAGGGACACACGCATATATACACACAAACAGTGCCAGCTGACTCATGACATTGAGTGAGAGATTTCAATCAACAAAGTTCCATGACACTAACTATCATAGAGGCATATAGACCTGCAAACTGCCCACAAATTAAAGCCTTCAATTGAAATTGTACCAAAGTGAACTGCAAAAAATTCTGCATACCTTCTACAAAACAAAAGGGGGATTACATAAACTTGCTTTCTTTTCCTGCTTGTTACTGGATGTCTCTAGTTTAGTCAGCTGGTTTGGTTTATCAGGAAAATGGTTTGATAGGAGACAAGAGGCTGACAGTCTACACTGGGGAGCTTTCACCTCCACTGCTATAATCCTTCAACAGCTCTCGTAAACGCAGAATCTCTTTAGATGCTGCCGCAAGGTCTGATTGCAATTGCAGCTCCTTTTCTCGCAATCGTTTGATGTCCCGTTGAAAATTCTGTCAAAGTGAAGTGAATTAAAACAATATTAGTTTTCAGGTTTTCATGGCAAGTCTTGCTCAAATGATGATATTTTGTGTTCTTATGCCACATAGTAAATAAACAGTGTAGGAACACAAAATATCATTGACAATGATTTATATCAAAACAGTTCATCCGAATACTAGTTTTGTTGAGGTTGTCTGTCATAGCTAGAATCTTGCACCCCACTGTATAAAGTCTCATCTGCATCATTGACATTTAATAGTAATTTAGATGAGTTCATGACCTATTAGTTATTAGTTCATAAGTATTTCTGTCCAAACAGATACTAAGCAGTAATCACTGTCTCATCTGATATAAACTTATTTGTGGAAGTATTTATATTGAACACAGATGAAAGACTATCATATGCCATTCCTTCAAATAATTTTTAAACAAGTGATATGTTAATTAAGGAGCGATGTCCAGTACATGCTGTACTTTTGAATAATTTAAAAAATAAATGAATTTTAGGCAGATACTCTAAGGGCAGCAATGAGTGCTCTTTGTCCCTAGTTTCCCCGAGTCCTTGCCAAGAGGAGGAGGAGGGGGGTGGGGGCAGACATCTTATCATGTGAATCTTGGCATGAGAGGGACACAGATGCAGACTACACAATTATATTCACAAAAGAGTGTTCTGAAGGCTGCAGTTTTGTGTTATGGAGAGTTCTGTCTTGTAGCATGATGTTAGTTAGCAGTAGTTAGGCTGCTTTTGGTATTTCAGCATGCTGGTACTTAGTGGTGGTTTGCTTACGGACTGTTCTGCATGGTAGTAGTTTGATAAGTGTGGTGTGTGGTAGAATATGGTGGCTGCACTTCTCAGGTTTGACTTGTGAAATACGTGCATCACCTCAATGATACACCTTTGTCAAAAACCTTTGGACTCATCTCTGAATTGTGCCATCCCCGTTGTGTAGTATAAACTAGCAAGTAGGTATGAAGTCAATAACACAACCATTGTTTAATTAGAAGTTATATTCTAGGTTAAAAGACTACACGTTTTCAGCCCATAGTGGCCATCATCAGGTCTTTGTCATTCGACACACTTAAGATTATTTATATAATTGTGTGGTGGCTTGTTTGATGACGAGATCTCTACACCAAGGCCTTTGTTTGAGTATAGCATATCTATATTAAGTGTGTGGGTGAACTGCTTTATAATACATAAATGTATGCTTTGATAATATCAACAAACTGAAGAAACAAGGAACCAAAAAAGGATCAAGAAACAAATGCAATGAAACAAAACAAAACCAGGGGCAAAAAGTCATAAAACATAAAAATCACAAAAGGAGGAGAGCCTGGAGGTCCTGTCATGGGGAGGCTGCTTTGTACTGTCCTCGTGTGGGTCTGGCTTATTGCGCGTTTCTTCATTCATCTTTGGGTCGCTGTGTATGGAAGTTCTGTGTGTGACCTGGTTATTGCTTTTGTCTTGTGTTCCTGTGTAATTTTATTTTCTGGTTGGGGTGTATCCAGCACCGGTTGTATTGTGTGTCTTCCTCACTTTTAACACTGTCACTGGATGGTGGTGTAAATGTTTATTATAGTCATTTTATCCGTTGGTCCACTGTACCACTGGGGGGGTTTTGTGCGTCACTATTCACTGTTAGGTTTTTTTTATTGAATTATGTAGTTATATCAGATCTCATTTACGTTCTCTTATGTTTGACTGCCACGTCCGTTTGTGTTATGTGTCCTTGGCGTTGGATGTCTGTTGTCTGGTGTTCCTGTTACACAGTAACACCAGACAAAAGCAATAACCAGGTCACACACAGGGACCCAATGATGAATGAAGAAACACGCAATAAGCCAGACCCACACGAGGACAGTATATGGCAGCCTCCCCATGACAGGACCTCCAGGCTCTCCTCCTTTTCTGATTTTTGTTGTGTTTTATGATTTTTTGCGCCTGGTTTTGTTTTGTTTCACTGTACTTGTTTCTTGGCTTTTTTTGGTCTTTTTTGGACATTGTTCTTCGGTTTGTTGATATTATCAAAGCATACATTTATGTATTATAAAGCAGTTCACCCACACACTTAACATAGATATGTTATACTCAAACAAAGGCCTTGATGTAGAGATCTCGTCATCAAACAAGCCACCACACAATTATATAAATAATCTTAAGTGTGTCGAATGACAAAGACCTGATGATGGCCACTACGGGCTGAAAACGTGTAGTCTTTTAACCTAGAATATAACATCTAATTAAACAATAGTTGTGTTACTGACTTCATACCTACTTGCTACTTTGGACTCATTTTATGACACCCACAGCTAACCATCAAACACTCTAACAAGATCTATCTACTCACCACATTCTGACGTAGTAAGTCAAGTTTGTCACACTTGAGACGGGTTACTTCTTGCCTCAGTGCTTCAGTTTGCCTTCCGCCTGCTTCTCCATTCTCTGAACAAAGGCTACATGCTTTGTGAGGTGTCTCTGCACTTGACATACTCTCCAGACCTGTATCGCTGTCTACATACACTGCAGCATCCAGATCCACACTGTTTAGTGATGAATCATCACTCTCTGACAGTGCTGGCCTGAAATGTAACACATTGCTTGCTTGATGCACAAGGATCCTAATGAGAGATATTTGTTCACATTTCCTTTGTGCAAAAGAGAAAACATCCAGGGGACATTTTGTCCATCCTGTTTAAGTGCTCAAAGTACTGGACATATATCGATTAAATTCAGTAATGTTGGTTGGGAGGAATGAGAGGAAAAAAGAAAAAGGACAGAAAACGGAAATGGAAGGAATGAGGCAATAACCCCCAGTCACAGTAGGTGGACTTCAGTTTGAGAATTAAACTTACAACTACCCAAATATAAAGCAGAAACATAAACAATTTAACAATGTTTACTCTGTGCATTGTTTTGCTATTCTTATAATAATAATAATTAGTAGTAGTAGTAGTAAAGTGGAGCTGTGTCTGTGACTAGGCACAAGTATATGTAAGTAACTCATTCCATCTTTTCCACACCTCATAACACTACATGACAGTGAGGTATCAGCTGCACAAGCCAGGGAAACAGCCCTCTAGTACTCACTGAATAGCAAACTGGGTGGGCTCCAAAGTCAGTTTGGACAAGAAAGGTCCTACTCCTGCTGAGAAATAAACCCTACTCATTAAGCCCATCACAAGTTACTCCACTTACAGAGAGATCTCAGCTCATATTACTGGTAAAGAGATAAATATGTATTTCTAGAGAATCACTGAAACTCCCACATCTCATTTCTTAACCCTTTGGCACCAAATATTGTATACTTGCAATGCACACTACAATTCTCAAAATGCTGAACATTTTATAATTATGACTGCTATTACATAGCTCCTGTGGTATAACAGCATGTTACAAACTGCTCATAAAATAATGTTTGAAAACTGTGACAGGTAGGTCAAAATAAAAATTACATTGTTTTATTCATGTTGTGTGTCTGGTGGTGCCTATGTTTCAAGCACGCTGACTAAAGCATGCATCATTATTCATGCTCATCATATAGTTATCACAAGGGAACAAGAATAGCTTAGTTGGTACAGTAACTAGGCTTCATGGTACAGTGCTTAATTAAGCACAGGAACAACTTCATACAAACATATTCAGTGAATATATGAGTCCAGATTAACTTCAGTTCTTTATTTACTATTACAACTGCTTATGCATTTTTATGTAAATACTCATATTCGATACATGAAAATATATTTACCGTTCTGAAATCTGGCACTTGTATGAAGTGAACCCATGTACAAATGGATATTGAGCTTGTTTAAGTATATAAATAAAAGGAATAGAATAATTTTTAATCAGAGTTATTAAATCACAACAGAAAGTTTTTGAGGAAGAAGGACATTACACTGATCACAGAACAAAATGAACACAAAACAAAGGAGATTAAGAATGACTGCAGTAACATGAATACCTCACCTGGCTGTTCGATGGCTCTGCATATCTGGACTCGATACTGGTGAAGATGGTGTGCTTTTCTTTCCTCCACTACTGCTCTTTGACAAGGACCTTCCACTCTGAAACAATGTGATTCTCCATGACAAATAACCAAAGTAAATAAGTGACAGGAGATACATGGGGCAGTACATAAAAAGCCCCAGGACAGGAAAATTCATTCACTTCTCCAAAGGTTACTAGGAAAGACAGGCACGTAAATGGAAAGATGGCAGGACACAGAGCATGATGATATAAGCAAGCACATTGAAACTAGCAGTTATGTTAGCTTCTATACGCAGTACACAAAAACTTAAGGGTTGAAAACCTGTCCCCATATAAAGTTATTCTGACAGTCATACATATGCTAAGTGGCAGGGACTGCCACAACCAACCTGCCATTATGAAGCAGTCAGAAGGTACTAGTGCTTTGGTCGGTACTGCAGTCTCAACCTTTATCAAGCTGTAGTATCCCTGGGTATTAGCACCACCACTTATTCTATCACACTGTGTTTGAAGAACTTCTGAAGTTCAGGACATGTGTAGTGGTGAAACTGTGATTTCTAAGTAGCCTATAGGCGCTTTAATATGTAAGAGGGAAATAATAAGAGAGTTGCCTGTGAAAACAAAAGCTATCTATGGGAACAGTCAAATTTTAGAGTTGCAATTTTGAAGAGCTTCGTAAAATTTATAAGGATTATTAATGAAGTCCGTAATTTAATCATAAAAATCTAGCTAGTGCCGAGTGTACTTACTGAAGGGGTAGCTGTTTCTGGTATTGCAGGTTGTTGAGGTTGCTGGGATGAGGGCTTCTTGTAGGCCTGCCCACTGCTTGTACTACTTCCTAGGTTATTGTCCACATTTGTATTTCGCACTCGTGCTATGAGGGCCTTACGAACTGTGTCAATAAAACGGCTGCCAGCACCGCTACTGCCTCCATCAGACTTGGGAGTGTCAGGAGCTGACTGAGGAGAGTCCGTGCCTCCCAGAAAATCTCTTGACTTCTCTCGTAGCTCGTCTGTCAGAGACTGAAGTAGAGAGGTTCGCGTTCGCAGCTGCAGCAATGAACAGAACATAATTATTGTCTTTTGGATGTGATTATATAAAGGCACATTGTTAAAAATACTTCATTTAAAAATTGTAGGTACACATTCTGACTATTTGTAAATACATTTCACAGCCCCAACAATCTCTGTGAAATGCAACCGGTAAAGTGATGCTCACCTCAAGTTTAGCAAACTTCTCTGCCTTGTAGCAGGCATTCTCAGCATTAATCAGTTTGGTAAGAAGAAATTCCTTAAAGTCTGGGCCCTTCTTAAATACAGCTGGGGATGGGAGCGTTGGCCCAAAGAATGGAACATCATCACGGGCTGTCACACTCACTTTGTACCTAATAACATTGTTCAATATATGATTCATTGTATTTCCATAATTTAATAATAACAGTGCATTAACAACTGGAATTGATCCATTGTACAATTAAAATATAACATTCTACAAAACACTACATATTAGAGGCTGGCTCCATCTTCATTCTCAGGTAGGGAAGCAATCAGGATTTGCCCCTGGGGGGGGGGAGTAACTAGATAAAGCTAACTTCCCATCTTGAGGAACAAGGTACATTTTACCACCCTTTTATACACAAGGATGAAAGAAGAGCCACTCCCAAATATATTCTTTGAAAGTGTTGTATTTTAACCAAATAGTGGACTAAGATGAATTGGAGTATGATGCATTCCAGCCACTTATTACAATGCTATATTTTGCAAGCATGGAGAAGGGAGAGGGGATAGTACCAACAGAAATTAGTTTTCTGAGTGCAGAGGTAGGACAACAAGATCTTGGTCAGGGGCTGATCCAGGTTTATGGGGCATGAAGCTTATAAAATTTTGGAGACCCTCTTTAAGAAAAAGAATACAAAATTACAAATAAAAATTACATACAAGAGTAAATATTTATTTGGAATGAGACAATATATCAGAGCAAATTACAAATTTAAGTGAACTGACAAATACTACAAACATCACAAAACCAAGAATAATAATAAAATACTTGTATTAATTAACTGCCTGACACACCTCTGTAACACTTAACCAATAGTGGTTAAAATATCTTACTTTTGAAAATTTTTTAAAAACATATGAAAATGTGAACGCATTACAAGGGCCCATGCAAATGAGGGACCCTGAAGCTTAAGCTTCATTACGTTCATCTATAACCGTCCCTGATCTTGGTCATAAGATAATGTTAATACAAAGAAATAAAAGCATTCTCGTACTATACAGATATTTATTTTTGACCATGTCCCAATAATCTACTACAAACACTTCTTCAGTACAGTCAGTTTATTAGATATTTTGGTCTTACAGTACCACATCAGGTATTAGTTGAAAACAAGAAAATATATCTCACAATAAAACCAGTAAAATTGCACACAACAGCATGTGCAGCTGTATTAATTTCAGTACAACACTGAGGCAATCATGATGTAACAAATTAATGAAGAAAACTACATAATGAGAAGCTTCAACATTTTGACTCGAACGATGACTAAATCAAGTAGACTACAAAGAATGAGTCATTCAGCATGCATAAATTAAATAATGAATACCTACAAAATTTTAGATCTGTGCTCTTTTGGGATTTTATGTAGCATAGAAGGGTAGTTTCTTACCATCACTTCAGGACAACCTATCATTCCCATCAAGACTTGGAGAAGGAACTGATAGGTTGTCCCAAAACATTGGTAGGTAACTCCCTTTCTGCGCTATGTAAAATCTCAAAACAGGTCAGATCTCATTTACATTAATGAAGAAGCCTGAAATCATATGTACAAAATTTTAAATAGCAGCCTCCAGGGATGAGATCATAAATCTGGGTGTACATGGACAGATACAGCAGTCTCAACATTTGGGATTCAGAGCTGTCACCAATTTCAGCAGTATCCTTTTGACACTTCATGATTGGTTCCAATAAACCAGGATGAGAACGTGTGACAGGGGAGTTGTCGAATGCCACTCTCCTGCTACTGCACATATCACTCTCACCTCAATTCTGTCTTCCATTAACCAAGGTTTAAGAGGTTCCGTGTTTTAAGGAATGGGATTCTTCTACCAGTTAATATATATTACTCTTCCAAGATGTCCATTTTATTCAATCTAAACTTTCATGGTTTCTATGCATTTAAGATTATCTTATATTTTTATTACTGGTATTTACACTGAAAATTGATTCTGGTGTCGGTGATGGTTCTACTGGTCACAATCAATCTTGAACATCAAGACCCATTCCATGTCTTGGACATGCAGAATACGAGAAATCAGCTCGCTCCACATGTGGTCTAATGACAGGCTTTTGTGAACCAGGTGATGAACCTTGCAATTCCATAAAAGCAGGAAATTTGTTGACAAAATGGCAACGAAAACTATACACGGAGTTGAATGATTATTCTCTTTGAAGGAAATGTAACTCACCTTGTGTTGGGACTGTTAGGGTCCAGGACTTGAACCACAATAAATGCATGCAGAAAGTGTGATGCAATCATATCTGGTGAGAATGGTGTGTTGGACTCTTGGAACACTATCGCAACAATGTCATTGCCTGGAAAATAAACATACAACTATAAAACTTCATGAAGCACAAACACAGTAGGTAGCCATTACATGTATATATATGTCTGGTGTTAGAACAGCATCTGTGTGGTAAAGTGTAGTTTCCCTGTATCTAAGAAGCATATCACAAAAGGATATAGAGGTACATGGACGTGAAGCACATTACAATCCAGATCTAAGCATTATAGGGAGGCAAGCAGTTAGTTTTGAATGGAAACTGATTCACTCTCTTGGAACAGCTCACATACTTACCGGAACTGATCCCAGAACCAATCTGACTGGGGGGGGAACTGCATCAGGAAATGGAAGTCCATCATCCAGTCCATGTCTTGTTGACTTTATTGATAAACATTCCTACCTTATGAATATGTTGGTTCATCATAATACATTATTTGATGGAACAAAATGGAATATAGAGGAAAGTTAAAAATGGATTGTGCAAGTTGGTATACTAAATATGAAGTCCCTTGACTATAGTTACATCAGTTCTAGTCTTCAAAGCAACATAAAAATACATTCTGCAGGCCAAATACATTTCTTTAACGTTAACCCTTGCAGTATAAATAGTAACTACTGTGTCTTAAAGATTAATGGTGTGACAGAGGTAAAGGTGTCCCTCTGTATTCCATGAAGGCATATGGGGGAATAGAGGTATAGATCCACTCATTCTTAACTGTGGCACTAGATGGATGTGAGTTGTCAGCTTCACACCCTGGAAGCTTGACTAAGGGGGAAAAATCCCCTGGTACCCCATGCATATGAGGCTGGGTGGGCACAGGAGACAGTCTGGATGCTTTGGAGAAGAAAAAATCTATTGACCGTGCTGAATTGAACAACATTTAATATCCTGTCCATCCTGCATAATTTTCTCACTACACTGACTATGCTACACAGCTCTGGTGTTGCAGAGTATGTAATTTTATGGGATATTGATGTTGAGTTTGGAAAGAGTAGCTCTGTACTGCAAAGCCTGTACTGCAGTGGATATCATTTGCTACACCTACCTATATGCCTCTTCCTCTGCAGCTGCTGTGGGTCACTATCTCTGTATGGTAGCAGCGTGGAAACATGGAATATTATTTCTCGATCCTTAAATACCTCATACACAGCTTCGTCTCCTGTATGGCCAAACTGTGTGTCCAAACCTCCTCGATATCTGAAACACAAACCAGCATAATAATGCAACAACACAACTGAACTATATATGAAATTTTTTTCACCATTTAACAAAGAAGTAGAGCTAAGTATATTAAACAGACAAAATGTATGGACAAAGACTCCCTGAATCAGTGACGAAATACAGATGAAGGTGGATCAAGGAGTGAAAGAAGAACTTAAAAAATCACTAATGGGGGACACATAAGTATCACAGTATCACACACACACACACACGTATGCTGCGTTCATATTTCCAGCATGATGGTATTAGATTAAAATAGATGGCTTGCATCAATACTTTCATACTGATACACATATGCACCCTACTCCCCCCCACAAAACACATGTGCACATGCATGCATGCATGGACACACATGTGCATGCGTACATGCTGATACAGTACATAAACTTCATATGGCATTCTTGTACCCCACAGACTAAACCTTCTAAGACTTTCAGTATTCCCTACTACCTTCAAATAGATTCATTCATAAATTATTTCTCAACAGTTTTTTAATTTGTAAGGAAAATTAAGCAGAAGTGAGAAAGCTAACTTACCCTTTGTGATCCTTAAGCTGAATACGTTGTCCCAGCAGTTCCAAGAATTCATTCAATGCTGCACTGGAATGAACGTTACCAAATAACTGTTCTTCTGTGGTCTGTCCATACCGTTGGTACAGCACACCAAATTTGAAGTTGGAAACCAGTACATGTTCATCATATGCTGCTATAAGTTGTGATGCTCGGGGACATAGAACTGGTGTAAACTGGTCCACATGCAGCTGCTCATTCAACAGCTGCAGGTAAAAGACAGGTAAAAAACAAGAGGCTCTTTTGCATGTTTTACACTTGTATGCAATGAGATCTGTTACTGCATAACTAGCAGCCTATTTCTTAATTGAATACCATTAATAATTATGATAATTTGTCATAACTGCCATGGCCTTATTTTACATTAACTAATTATCTTCATAGTTGTGTACAGTGCACTCATGTGGTGTTCTGTTCATGTGACAGATTTTACCTCTTCCACGTAAACAAATATTTTCATTAATAACTTCATTTTGAAAAACCATGAAAAGTTCTACAACAGTCAAACATACACAATATTAATACAAAGAATCAGTACTACCACCTTCACAGAATGATTGCCAACCTTTCATATTTTCAGAAAATATGTACTATGCTGGCACCCAAACATTCAACAGTTTACCATACAGACTTACAATACTAATGTGGGAAAAGACTCAAATTCAAGCAGCATTATGAAGATACTTAAATGCACTCACCTATTAATCTGTTGATATTTTCCAATGTTAATATTTCTAATGACCTTCTTATCCACCTATATAATGGATTAGTGTCACATCTGAGTACTACACTTGAAGTATTACAATACTTTTGTATTTCAATAATTCTATACATTTTGTATTTTTTATGACTTATTTCACATCCTGTAGTCACTCAGGCAAGATTTTGGATCAATCGAATGTATAATATATGCACTTATTGTCACTCAGGAGCAAAGGTTTGACCTTGATGGCAAAGGTGGGGGATCCCTTATGTCTGGGTGAGTTATGTAGAGAAAACATAAAGCTGTTGTCAAATACATGGGCCTCATTACTTTCTATTGGTTAGTTGTTCAGTTTGTGACAAGCCTAAAGACAAATTCATGCACAGTTCTAATCAGAGAGAGAGAGAGGGAAAAAATCTCTCTCACATAACACAATTAAGTCACCCTTATACGACAGAACCACATTTTCACCTCCAGTGTATTTTTAACTCATATATATCCATTACTGGTCATCAACATCTAGTGGTCTGCCTACCCCCTGCAAAATCACTACAAGGGTCAAAGTTGCACCCTTGAGTAACGAACAATACATACGTATGTATATATCATAATTATGTAAGTATGTATGTAACAGTGAGTGGGATGGTGAGGAAGGGGTGGAGTCAGTCAATGCCTGCATCAAGACTCTTACTTCTACCTTGGCATAAGCCTGGATGAAGTGAGTGAGGGAATTATGACAAAACCTCCACCATGATATGACCAAGATTCACAGCAAATACCTCCAAACCACTGGTCTAGGAAGCTACTGCTGCACCATCCTACTTAGTATAATCAGTGTTGTGCTGTGTTATACAACAGTCTACAGCAAATGGCACCACCAGCAACATAAGAAAAGTATCAAGTAAGTCAGGAGCATATCGGTTGTTGAGTATTGAGTAATTGTGATGTCTCAATACAACTCAGACAAAGTGGACAACGAAAACAGCAGCATGCAATGTAACAGGCCATGCTTTGTGTGATTGGAACCTCACCATAGAAATCAATGCCACTTATTAAATGCCACGGTCACATGCCAACTTGTGTGTTAGATTCTTTGTCACTGCCACAATGACCAAGAACCACATTGACCGCATGTTCCACTCTTTCAGCTTACATTATCTGCTGTTCTATGAACAACAATGTCCTGGCTGACCAAATTGCATTTCTTCAATTTTTAATTTCAGTCAGTAAGAGTCTGCCTTGAATTGTGAGTTTCACGGTTTCTTTGTGGTTTTATGGATGAAGAACATGATGTGAATGCATTATGGAAAAAATGTTACCATCCTGTTCATTTAAATATTTATAAAACACCATCAAGTTATCTTTCTACCTCTTATCACTCTTCCACACACACAATTTCCACGAGGTTTCCATACAATAGTTCTGTAGGCATTCCTCATCCTCCCTACCCTTGTCACATACCCACCTTAATTATAAGGCACAAAATTCTTTGCCAACATATCCTGTTATTTGCATGAATTCCAACCAAACTTAGAATTTAGAAATTCGTCCACATTTCTACTTCTCCATTATAATTTTTTCCCGTTCTTTCAACAGAAGTATAAGCACGAATGGTAAACAGCCAAGGATTTGGAAGAGGCTGGACATGTACAATTTGAAGATACTATTCTGGAATCATCTTATAACAAATGAGAAAAACTACAGAAAACCTCCATTAATCTTTGGCCTGAAGGATTCGAACTCAGTACCTCTGGAACATAAAACTGCAGCATTACTGATACACCAATATGCTATGTCTGCTACATCATGAAATCACAGAGCAAAGGAAATGGGGGAAAAGTTTGGAGGTGGTGGTGGTGATGGTGCTGACCGATAGCAGGAGGGTGGACAGAGAGGTGACAGTACTTATTCTCCACCTTCACCAAAACAGCACTGGCTTGTATGAGGATTCCCAGGCTTCACACCTTGTCCTTCTGAGAACAGCAGGATTAAGATAATGATTAGTGTGGAGTAATGGTGAAAGGACTGATAGTAGAACTGGAGTACTCTGAGATAAACCTGCCTCAGGACACTTTGCCCACCACAAATCGCAAATGGACTGATCCAGACTGGCACCCAACCCTCTGCAGTGAGGGGCTGGCACCTGACAGCCTGAGCCATGGCATGACCCAGGAAGCACAATTCCACGCAACAAGTTCTTAAAAACCGAGTTCCTACGTAACAGTAAACATCTGGTCTCTGACGGCATTTGACATGCAGTTACCACTGTCTTTCAAAGGGATAACATGAACTATTAATTATGATGTGCCCTCTGTACTCATCACGCTTCCACAATCAAATTCCCTGAAGCTTCTTTGTGTAGAGATGTTCTGTATTCAGAGTTGGTCAGGGATGAATCCTCTGAATAATGAAAGTCTTAGCTTCTTACCCCCAAAAAACCACAAGTTCATGAAACAGCTGAAGAATTAACTCTAGCTGCTGACCTGCACAGGAAGTATGCTGATGATTTCTGACACGCTATTTCCTGCATCCAGAAAGACTGCCATGCTCAAGTTGTTTGCTTGTGGAAGACATGCTTCAGTCGGTTCTTTATTCTGCTCCTTCCCAAACCCCTCCTCACAAAAACACCCACACATTCCAGTATCAAATCACAAAGGATGGCACTATCTCCCTAACACAACTCACTACTACAGACATGAGGGACAGACTGGGTGATGCTCTTGATAATGGGGAATGTCACAGCTTGGTCAGGTCCACCGGCTTCAGGCTACAGTCATAGAGCTGGTTCAAAATATTTCTGGCCTCAATGTAAATATAAATTTGGAGGACCTGTGTATGTGTAGTCCTGAAGTGACAATGCAGATAAAGCAATGTAAGAATTTAGATTAAATAAAAAAAAGTATTTGACATGAAGTGTGAAATACAACCAGCCTCCTCTGGGGCCTACAAATAGTGGGGTTCCAGGCAGCCACATAAAATGTGATGGCCTTAAAAATTGACCATGTACATAATATGTATGTTAGCTGCAACTGATAAAAAGTAATATTTTGCCCACTCTGTGATTTTTATACCGCTTGACTGACTGCTAAAAACAGCAGAATGGCCATTAAGACATATTTGATACCACACAGTCTATGAAGTTCATTTGCTGGTGACAGGAACCTACTAAACTCACTGCAATACACAGCCTACATCAGTCTGCAGAATGTAAGCAAAAATTTTTATCTGTATTTTATTACATATTCAACCAACTGAAATTATTTCACATTCGTTAGATGTCACGTGCCATTTTGCAGTGGTAGTAAACATTTGTGGGAAATGAGCAGGTCTGGTTGTAGACTCACATGAAGTAGGCTGTATATTGGAGCCTTCCAAACCCAAATGGGATTTACACCATATATTTCAAAGAATTACAACAATTCAATTAAAAACAATTCAGTCATCTTGAGAGTGGAATAAGGGGGCAGAGAGACAGACACACAATACCTCCCCATTACGTGTTAATTTTTAGCACTCTGAGAGTAATCAATTACGCCAGAATGTTTACTGCTTTAAATCACATTTAAGTGCAATTGCTGCAGCTTGTCCACACTGCACCTGTGTGCTTTATATGATTCAGAATACACACAGATATTTCTTAAATGACATTAATCAACAAGATGGAGATGAAGTGTGTTTTCTGCAAAACAGGAATCACATTACATTATATTATTTATATGAATTTCAAGCTCCCAGGTCTAAACATGAAGCATCAAAACAGTTAAAATATAAAAACATCAATTTCTTCAAAATGTTTTTTTTGTGTTTAAGTCCAAAAAAGGTTACCTTCTTGTCTGCTTTCCAAAGCAACAAAGATTAAAAGGCTCAAAGTGCTGATTTTACAAATTTCTGAAAGCAAAGTAGTAGTGTCAATACCAGAAACAGTGAGGAATGTAGGTTATTAGAAACACAGACTGCAGTGACTTCCATCACTCTTTTAGAATTTTTATGACAGTCAAATTATAGTTACCATAAACAGGATATGTGGCTTGGTTGGGCAGACAAAACTAAATGCACACCTCTTGGAAAAGCACTTGGACAAAGGACAAAAGAAGATAACATTACAAAAGATCTGAGGAATTAGATTGTGAGGATGTGAAGTATTCTTCAGCAGCTGATGTAAAAGGCATCTCTTGCATATCAGTGGTTCTGTTACCAGTGGGTTGATTGTTTCTACATTATAAACCTTCATTTTTGCTTCAAGGCTAATGGAGATCATGAAGGATCTTCAAACACTTGTCACTGAGTGTGACCACTGGAAAGTAGAAAGTTGTCAAAGCCTAATTTGGTTGCTATTGGAGTGGAAGTAGCAAGGAAAACCATTAGAAGTCCTTCCATAACTCCCACATGGTACTCTGACATTAAACATTGAACTAACTTGATATATGATATAATATTGTTCAGTGTAACCTTGGATAACACAAATATGTCTGTTGCCACAGAACAATGAATGATTAACTGTCACATATCACTTCATCAACAGCCAGAATAGAGGCAATCTGTGATGTGTTAGCAGAATATACAGGCTTCTGTCACTTAAAACACAGGCTATAACATAATCAGTTTCTTTATAATTTCATTTAAAAAAATTCTAATTACCGCCAAGAAAGGCGTACATTTCTTAACTAGTTTATCAGATTATGTTCCAGAATGTAAACCAAGGAAGTCAGCAGGCTGAGTGATATGCTTGTTGTGTAGCCCCTGACTGAGACAGGGTTCCTTCCAGGGCAATTTTTTCAATAAATTCTAAATTTTTAGGCATACTGTCCTCAAAACGGCGCTAAAGTACACCTTCAGTGGTAGACTCAACATCCAAACACATGGGTGCATTAAATATACCCAAGACAGAGCAATATGCAACATCATGATTACAGAGCTTATCATTAGTCATGACTTCTGAAGAAGTGAGCACAGGACAGGAGGTTCCACTAACCTAATTTCCACATGCTTCTGAAAAGCAACATTATCATCGTGACCTTAAAAAGTACCTTTGCCATCCGGCCAGGTGATGGTGAGGGCGAGAGGCAGGAAGAGGGCACCAGTTCGTGCATTGTGCCCGTTTTGAGCCGGAGTAATATCCTGGTGTGCTCTTGTGATGCCACATTCTCGGTCTTGACTGACAGGCAAACAGGACCCAAGTTCTCATCCGTACCTATGAGATTCAGGTGCTCCTGCAAAAATAAAGGACACCACAAATAAGGACAAATAATGCAGAAGACAACACACTTCTTCAGCAACAATGGATGAGCAGTACTAGAAGCACAGCTTTACTGTTGAAATATTAAGGCAAAATTTAAATTCAGTATGTCCTTGCTTGTGCCCTGTCTGCAAAGGTAAAGGTTAAATGTGGGCTACTGGTACTAATTTATAATGGTCTGTTAGTCGAAGGCAGTGTTTCCCAGCCAGGTTTCCGCGGGACATCGTTAGGGGCTCCGTGAGGAATCGTGGAATAAATACACATATATTTAAAATATGAGACATTCCAAATTTTATCTTGTTCATATCCGTGCACTAGTATCACTATGTCAAAAATACACAGACAAGTGCACGCATATATTATTACATCACCACTTTATTAACATACGCGTAACTCCAAACTGTTTCGACCCTTAAAGGGTCATCTTCAGCGTGGGTCAACAAAATGAATCACCAGTTGTAACTATCGTGGGAAATTTGTCCGGCAGTTTGTAATACTGGAATAATTTCCCTATGCTACTCTACCAACTGCATCCTTTCCCCCTTTTTTTTCCTCATCCACCACCTGTCCGTAAAAGTTTACGAGGTAGGAATTCCTCGGGATACATAAAAATTATTTTAGTGGTTCCTCCATGGTACAAAGGTAAGGAAACGCTGGTCTTGGGGGGGAAAAAAAACACAGGCTTCCGGTGTATGGAAACAAAGCGCTGAGGAGAAAAAGAGAGGGTCCAATAAGACGAAGAAGGGGAAAACATAATGTAAAGCTGCACAATGTGTAATCTGATACTAATATCCTCGGACTGAGTGAATCGAGAAGGATGGCCTGGGCGGGACATGTGAGCTGCGTGGGGAGAATTGGAAATGCATACATTTTCATCAGAAAACCTACAGGAAACAGGCATAGCCAGATTCAACAGGCAACGATGGACTGTTTGAAAGTAAGTGCGTACCACCTATGAACAACTACGTACATTTATATGTATGTATATTGTGTACATTCGCATACATACACACATACGTACGTACGTACGTACGTACGTACATACACACACACATACAAACATACGTACATACATACGTACGTACATACACACACACACATACAAACATACGTACATACATACACACATACATACGTACGTACATACATACACACACACATACAAACATACGTACATACATACGTACGTACATACACACACACACATACAAACATACGTACGTACATACATACACGCACACACACATACATGCATACATACGTAAATACATACATACGGACATGTGTTTGGATGTAACCAATTTTGTGCACGAAACTTTAACGGAACGGGGCCGTTGAGCACTGCGACAATATGCGCCAACGTAATTACTAACCACAAGAGCACACCTAATCAGCATTACGACAGACACAATTAAGCCAGAGACGGTTTGCTAAATACAACTGTCCGCGCCAAAATGCCAAGCGCATTTCCGATTAAGGACACTTAAAAACATACATGTTTTGGGACAGATAACGTCACACTGCTCGGACACAACAAACACTGTAGCAATGAATTGCAGCCGCAAAGAAACTGCAACAAGTACAAGGCACTATCATGATTCACGTATAATTTTACTGAGTGTTTTGTCTTTACAGCACTGTGACAGCCCGCACTGTTCCCACAGAGAACTCGTAACCAACTTCTTATAATAAAACCATCTAGATGCACTAATTTCTAAAATTTATTTTTGCAATAAAAATCTACATGTTTCGGACAGTTCCTCTGTCCATCATCAGGAGTTTTTCACTGTACACACAGCAATGGTATATGTCATACAGGTTTGCTGACAGCTTGCTAGCATATACCATTGCTGTGTGTACAGTGGAAAACTCCTGATGATGGACAGAGGAACTGTCCGAAACATGTAAATTTTTATTGCAAAAATAAATTTTAGAAATTAGTGCATCTAGTTGATCTTATTATAAGAATTTATCACGATGCACGGTCACCTGAACGTCAAATTCGTGACCAACATTCTCATCTTTACAGCTTGAATCCACACTGGTCCGTTTCGGCTTAGTTTTAAATACAAAAAGAATTTATAACAGAACTGAAAGAAATGCAACTTTAAGTGTCGTACAGTTTCAATTAACATAACCAATTTCGAGCCCTTTGATTTACTAAGGCGAACAGGGATAAATGAATTATAATGTATCCAAAAGAGAAAAACTCATGCAAGAAAGTGCCAGAGAATTTTAGCTGTCTTCATGACGTGTGGTGTACTAATTAACATTTATCTGTGTACAACAAAGAGCATACGAATTAAACGACAGCGTGTGAAAGCCATTATACTGTGCGCCCCCCCCCCCACAAACACACACACAAACACACGTACAAGAGTCACGTAACAAAACTTCCCAGATGACTATACACTATTCTTTAAGCAGAGAACTAAAACAAATGGAAATATGGTCAGTGGTCTGCGTCTCTCTTCGAACACAATACAACCCACTACCAAAAAGAACAAACTCAAATTTCAATTATTTTAATGCGTTCCATATTCCGTGCATTAATTTCGGCCGGTAATCCGGGCGAAAACTGTAGATGCAACTGTCACAATACAAATACATCAGTAAAATTAACTGCATTTTGTTGGCTCCTGATATACATTATTCAAATTTCAGTATTAGTGCAGGAATACTTTAAAACATTCTAACCATAAGACATTTCTCGCCCTTATTCTTCTTAAAACATTCTTAACTCTGTATATTAATGAGCATGCCATACGCGTTCATTAGGCATACACAAACTCTACACCAAATACAGCTTATCTTACGGTTTCACGTTCTTACAGTAACGTAATATGATGCCGTTTGTAGCTCGCATTTGGCTTCTCCATAGAAGACCTACTGCGCGAGACAACTGCATACAGTATTCCTTCCCGTTTGAACTTTCCTTCATAATTCCATTCGAAGACTAAACACACAACAGCTCTTCCGAACGTCACGCAAACTTGCAGTCCTGACGTCCAGTGACCCTACAGCAATCAGCAGTAGTATGGTTCACATTCTGGACACTACACAACCCAGAGTCTAAAATTAAAATCCCACAATCAGTATGCGTAGTACATGCTTTGATAACAAATCACTCATTCCACATACTACAACTAATATAATATTATTCTACAATAATAATAATAATAATAATAATAATCCACGACTGATTTTACATTAAGGGACCAGGATAGCGTAGTTGCTGTAGCAACTCGCTACGGGCTGGACGGTCCGGGGATCGAATCCCGGTGGTGGCGAGATTTTCCGCAGCCGTCCAGACCGGCCCTGAGGTTCACCCAACCTCCTATACGATGGGTTCCGGGTTAATCCAGGGGGTAAGGATGTAGGGGCGTGGCGTTTAGCACCCCCATCTAGCGTCGACGCTAAAGAAAGAGTACAGCTGTACATATACTTCCCCCCTGTGCTTTCCTAGCAGGTTATACTGCGTACTTTATTTTACAATAATCAAAACAGGTACAATATATTCCCTAAACCCAACACATTTCAGATTGCCCACAGAATCAGTAACGATCCCGCCATTCACATGACCGTTCCTACAGATCAATGACCTGGTAAGCTTTTCGCAAAGAAATAGTCGCAGGCGACCAGCTGTTGCGATACGGTGTGTACAAAACCCCAACATTTCGGACACCGTCTCCAGCGGCAGTAATTGATCAGTATCGCTGAATGTACCAATGAATCGCCGTGAATATCTCGTATTTTATGCAGAGTCACCTTGGCGTTAGTGTTCCTACGTTTCGATGTCCTAACAACCGTACACTCCTGACACAATTATTTGAGAATAATAATAATAAAAAAGAGCTATTACTAACTCTCATTCAATTCAGCGCTATCTTCTTGGATTATCCAGGACCGATCCTCGTACTTCCATATTCAATTCTGTCGCCAGTACACACATTAAACACCATTTAGACGGACGGACAGACATGACGAAGCTAAGAGACACCTGTCGCAATTTTGCGAAAGCGCCTAAAAACTGGTAACGATCGTACAAAAGACTGGGTTGGCCTCAGCATCGGTCTGGATGATTTGAAAAAGACAAAAAAACATCTCTTGCCCATGCCGGACTTCGAACACCTGACCTTGTAGCCCGTAGCACCGGCTTCTGCTGACAGGTAGAGGGGCTTAAAACTTCCTGTTTCCCGCTATACACTTGAAGTGTCGTGGTCAGAAACACTGGTCCTTCGGGTACAAATACATTTTATATTTCGGTAAAAACGTACATTCGACAGATATGCAGGCTGCGTCCACCGCCGTCCGCTAGCACTTACTCCTGTGAATTCTCAACGACCGAAAACGTACCTGACATTAAGCACACCGCGTAAGTAAGTTCCTTGCAACAAACAACAAATAGTTCTTTTTGTGGCTTACATTGTAGGTCTGAGATGGGGCCGCCATGACGTCCTAGTTTCAGATGTGATGCCCTTGCCTTCTGATGTCTGTCTGCACGCTCCAGCAACCCCACTTGACACTGTGTCTCCATTAAGGATGCTCTCTTTGTTTTCTGCTAACCGACGAAATCGTGGATTGACAACCACACACTTTTTATCCGAGATGAAATACCTTTACTACAACCAACTTTGCTTCATTGTCTGTGGTTCCCAGGTGGAACGCCTTTGTTTTCGCGTTAACCCCTGCAGATTCGGCGCGCTTTGTATGTTCCATTTAATTTTTGACTGTCTTCAGATTGTGTAGTAAAACTTACTTGTAACAGGACTTATAGGGACCCATTTTGGTTTGTTGCCGATGCAGTACAATCCGTACTTCACAAAAGGCTGGAAAACTGCTGACAGTACATGACATATATAGACCTCCAGGGGACCAAAAACTTTAAAAAAATCTAGGAGTCGCCTCAAAATACCAGACCTCAGAGGGGTGACATAGTTTTCCATACTGAGGACTTACAAATACAAAGCGCCAAAGTACAAACTTTTGTCGCCCAGGCCACCTGGTGCCTGGGATTTGTGCACCCCTGCAGATCCCATTCAGATATGGCGATTATTTATTAAAATCAAAAGAAAGTATGATCCTGTATAATGATTAGACTCATAAAACGCAAACTGTATCCGCAAAAAAAGAACATCAAGTACGAATGAGGTTCTGTGTGGACATACCTTAGTTTAACTCTGCAAACATTTGAATGTTCCGAACAGAATGTACAGCTATACACAGCAACAGAACCCACGACATCTGCGGAAATTTGTACAGTGGCGACATCTATATGACAAACAAACGAAACCCATAAAACGTCGATGTGTGGGTGCACAATACACGCGTGGGTAAAGCTTGCCTATTCCCCGACGGCTTCCACCTCCCTACTAGGAAAAATCGATTCAAAGTACAAGGACAAACAAGCAGAACTTAGACAGCCTGCTCTCCAGGTACACAGATTTATAGACCTACAGATCTAAATATGTATTACTGTTATTCCATCTCACTGTAGTGTAGACCGCGTTACTTAGGTACTAACTCAGTACACGTATGCCTCACATTTGTTGGATAAAACGCCAAGTTGTTAATTTGCAGAACATGTTCACATAAAATGTGTAGAAACGTTACTGTTGGCCCCACACCAAACTTCACACAACCTACCTAACGCCAATGATTAATTTATTATTTCCACCAAACCGGAGTGTCAAGACAAATTCTGAAGGTAGCCATGTTACACTGGAAGTTGCGATATGGGCTGGGCACACAACTGTCCTTGAACTGTCTGTCTTTTACTGTTGGTTTCTGTGTTAGATACAGACTTCGTTCGGTGTTAGGTGTGTTCAAACTGACTGGGCTTCGGTTTTTTATCTTGGTATCCGGAACGCTTTACGATAAAGGCAGATTTCCGTTTGGTGCACATTCCGTTTCAGAGAGATGTTACTGTACAAAGAAGTTCTACAACAATGCATGAGGCGTTTCCTTGCAGAAAGACGTGGGCTAACCCTGATCGATGAGAGGCCGTCTCTTTCCTCAAGAACTGGTGTTACCGCGTCTGCCTTCAAACTATGCACCCATAACATGCAAACAGCTCGTGCATATGGCGACTCTGTACAAAGAAAACGAAATGCCAACGAACCTAGCAGCCTTGTGTGCACGACATGTACGGAAGTGCCTGAGTTTCAGGAAACTAAACTGGGGCAACGTGTGACAACAACTTACACACTGCACGAAACACAGTACTGTTAACACCAGAAGCAGCGGACACACTTCCCACCGTTCATTTCTACATACGGCGTGCCTACAAATCTTGACCCCACCCGCAGGCCCATGCCACGCAAAATTGTATTCAGATACGCGATATACGTGCGCACATCCAACGAAATGTGTGGTCAGGCAACGTGCCACAGTTATTTTATCCAAATCACCTAGCCGAAAGTGAAGAAGAAAACTCAAGGGTAACATGACCTCTACCGACACTCAGTGGGCTACGTAATTAATTCGCCGTTCAAAGCCCGGTGGTTGCTATATGTACCGCCACGTTTAACACTAAAAAGTCTGCATTTTACCCACACAACGTTCTACATATTTCGTGTAATGCTTACAGTGAAGAGGCATTTCTATATACAGCACTACTGATAGGCCTTTCTGATGGAAGCAATCTCTTTTCTGCGTGACGTACAACTGAATATTCTGAATGAAGGCATCACGATGTGCTTGAAAATCAATAAGTATTATACAAATGTACGTCAGCACAATCTATTTATTCAATAGTATGGCTACATGTTTCGACTAGATGTTAGTCATCTTCAGGCCCCTACAATTACTTTACCAGATGCTTTGTCCACTTTGGGATCCCATAGTGTTTACATGTGGATTACTTATTTTCTAG
>Ga0131853_10001857_pt1 | contig 37701 bp, 39 predicted proteins | sample TergutLab28metaG_FD_92764 | JGI IMG/M metagenome (GOLD analysis project Ga0131853, IMG submission 92764) | Labiotermes labralis P1 segment gut microbial communities from Petit-Saut dam, French Guiana - Lab288 P1 (version 2) (version 2) | ecosystem: Host-associated > Arthropoda: Insects >... | reverse complement strand
ATCCAGTGTGTTAACGAGCAGTTCGTCTCGTGTATCCACTTTTTTTTCTGTACACTTCACTCTTCATCAAACCCCATAAACAAAAATCTAACGGGGTTAAGTCTGGAGATCTTGGTGGCCAGTCAATGGTACTGCCACGACCGATCCACCTATTAGGGAAAGTGTCATTGAGATGTTGCATCACATGTCGGGTATAATGAGAAAGGGCTACGTCATGCTGATAGTACATAGCAGTCCGTGTAGCCAAAGGGAACACCCTCTATTTGTTTTGGTAATTCATTTTGCAAAAAGTCTAGGTAATTTCGTCCTGTCATAAGATCGTCTAAAATAACGGGACCAATCAACATGTCATCGATCATACCGCACCACTCATTGATAGAAAAACGACGTTGAAAATTTGTTTCCACAGTACCATGTGGATTTTCGTGAGACAATCTATGCGAGTTACGTGTGTTGTTGTTCCGTTACGGGTGAAAGTAGCTTCATCAGTGAATAGTATTAATGGAAGCAATTGGGGTTTAGTATGTAACCAATGACAAAATTCTAGACACATGGCACTGTCCCCTGGGTGTAGATTTTGCACAGGCTGTGGGTGAAATGGGTACAAGCCGTCTTCATGCAATGTTCGCCATACACGTGTTCGTGAAACACCGATACTTGCTGAAAGTCTTCGCGTGCCAGTAGTAGGACTACGCTGTACCATATCAAGAATGTTTTCCTGTTCCTCCATGTTTTGTTTACGTGCCCGTTCAGATGAAATACTCGTATGAGCACTGGGAAGCGTACCGTATTCACGCAATGTATTGAACAACTTGTAAAACACTCTACGATCCGGAATTCTGCACATAGGAAACCGTCGACGGTATTCTTCAACAGCAGCAGTGGCACTACCATCGCAGAAACCATAAACATACATCATATCAGTATATTCGGCATTTGTGAAGATGTGCGGCATTTTTCACAACACTCCAACAATGTCACAACAGCCAACTGACGCTTCACACAGATTCACATGCTTCAGACAGTTGCGCAGCACGGCGGAAGGGAAGAACAATACTGGGCGCCCAGTATACAGTCAAATGCCTCTATCTCGGAAAAGATTCAGAATGATCGATGACATGTTGATTGGTTCCGTTATTTTAGACGATCGTATGACAGGACAAAATTACCTAGACTTTCTGCAAAATGAATTACCAAAGCAACTAGAGGATGTTCCTTTGGCTACACGGATTGCTATGTACTTTCAGCATGACGGAGCCCCTTCTCATTATACCGACATGTGATGCAACATCTCACTGACACTTTCCCTAATAGGTGGATCGGTCGTGGCAGTACCATTAACTGGCCACCAAGATCTCCAGACTTAACCCCGTTAGATTTTTGTTTATGGGGTCCTGTTCATAAATAAAAATTAGCCTATTACCAAATTCTTTTTCATTGCTATTCGGTCGGGACTGGGAATAGCATAATAGGTGTATCAACTGGGCTACCGCCTGCTTCTCCCAGGGAATCGTGGTCGGTTTTCTGGCACGGGTATGAAATGTGTGTGTGTTGTGGCAATCTTCCAGACCGACTGTGGTGCTCACCGAGCGGTCGCGACTCACCCAATCTAGTGTCGAGTTTCAGAATGAGTGAAGCTGTTTCTGCACTACCATTTACGCCCTCATGTCTTGCACAGGGACAGCTTTACATTTACCATTCCCGTTCAGCTGATGAGTATATTTTGTCATTAAGTCCGTCAGACATACAGTAAGCACCTTGCCTGTGAGTTTGACTTTGTACAGCCTGCAGTAACGCCGTTCGAGAGTAACTGAGTGTCAGTTGAGTGTGGCAAGGTCCAGCAGCGCGACACGGACCGACTGCAGCTGTGAGCTGACAATTCGGCGTTGAGGTCACTCACCGGTCACTCTAACCGAAGGTGAAACGGTTGGGCGAATGAAATCGGTGTCCTGGGATATTGTGGGAGGAAATACGCGTTTATTTTGTTCGCTTGAATTGCTGTACTTGTTGACAAGTGGGAGGAGAGGGGGGGGGGGTTAGTCCGCTCATCAAGCACCAAATTTGTCCTGATCAGGATGTTTCGTACTTGTGACTGAGATGGAAGTTCATTGCGCGAGGTACCAAGTTCGAATCATATCGAGATCCAGTTTTCCTCCCAATTGTGGTGGATGTCCCCATCCCTTGCATGGAAGAGAGAACGGTTTAGCTCAATATAGTGACATACTAAGGGATGGACGTCCGAGGAATCGTGGATCGATTCCCGGTAGAGGCCAGAGATTTATCTCTTCTCGCAACCGTCGATGCTAAGAGTGCCGGGATCTTTTTCCTGGGGTTACAGCGGTCGGGACCTGATGCTGGCCGAGGCTATAAACATGTGGGCCTGCACCTCCATTCCACCATTATCTTGTCGTCGCCAGTGTGCAGAGTATCGTGCGTTCCTCCTAGTGACAGTCCGTACCGGAAGGCGCTGTACATGGAAGTGGTTCAGGATGCGATACAGTAGTGGTGTTTCTCTGGGGCAGTGATGAACCACTGGCATGCTAACTGCTTAGACAGCTAGCCGACTATCAGTTTTTCGTGGAACTTCCCTCCGTCGAGATGGCTTCAGCTAATTCCGTGTAACATATCAGAAGATACAAGATGGTTAAGGTGCTGTGCTACAAATCGGAAGGTCGCTGGTTCGATTCCAGATAGTGTCACTGGAATTTTTCATTGACATAAAATCCTTCCGATCGCACTATGGCCCTGGGGTCAACTCAGCCTCTAACAGAAATGAGTACCAGGAGCATTCCCTGGGGTAAGTCGGCCGGTGCGTAAGGCTGACAACCTTACGACTATCCTGTGCCGTTGTCATGAAATCTGGGAACCTTAACTTGCTGGAACCCTCTGGGCCACTCCAGGCCTGTAACGGGACTAATTTACCTTACAAGCCTATCTACGAAGTCTGTTAATTTTTTTAGTGTGTTGGATGGATGCGAATCTGTTACGTGATACGCACTAACTTCAGCATCTCTTTATGCGTGTATGGTTTATTTAACGACGTTGTCAACAGTGGGATCAAATTAAGCACACGGTCATGTCTCGAGATCAGAATGCAGGACGAAGTCACAGTATAAAATTGATGACAGTTCCTTTGAAAGTGCGGAAGATTTCAAATATTTGTGAACAAATTTAACGTATAAAAATGTGGGAGAAATGCTGGGTTTGAAGGTACAGCAGGTGGTACTCAGAGTTTAACTGCATCTCTGTATTACTGGCCTCAGTTATATAATAGCACTGCATATAGTACATTGAATTGAAAAGAAATGGAAATGAGTGGTCAGTCAACAATGACACCGTCAACATCTGAATGGTGAGATGATTAGCAATGTGCTGTGAACAGAAGCAGTGATGAGTTAATTTGCAATACTTACCTGAAACTTGCCAGAGGCACCGAGAAAACCCTGATAGCCTCAGGAAGGACACCTGTACCTCACAAATGTGAGACAGGAGAGCCATCTACTTGACTGTGCTGTCTGGTCAAAAGATGAAATTTAAAAATGTAAACCTGAATCAGGGTAGTCTATTTACGCAAAGGTAAGTACATTCTGGGATGCATCTGCTTTATGAATGAGGACAGCAGCCACATCATGACACTGCAATTAGCATTCTCATTCTCCTTCAAAGATCCTTGGTTTGAAGTCTGCCTCAACTGTCCTGCCATATTTCATCCCTCCATACAAAAACTTGTACTTCCTGAACCTATAACATAGGTATTTTATTAAACGCTAGTTTCCAGCAGCAACCCACAAACTGCAGGACAGTGTTTTGGACAAGGAGAATGTAATTTGATGGGACTCGTTCTGTTTGGCTGTTAAAGATTAACATGGCCAATGATCTTTCCTTCACAGATCTTTATCAAGTTATTCTTCACAATCAGCCTTCTACTTTACAGCACGTAACAGGTCTAGATTATTACTAATCTGTATAATCAGCATGCCATTCTACTGCAACATGCCAATGCCAGCTGCCCTTGTCACAGGTTAGCACAAATATCTGTAACTTAAAGAGTTAATGGCTGCGAATACCTGCACTAGTGGCAGATGTATGCGAGATTCTCACACATTGCCATGAGTTAACCCATACTTCAACAGTACTGTTACATGAGCATGGCAAACATCTCAATGACAAAGTCTCCTAATTTGTTATAAACAATACTAGTATGGGTGTTCAACAAACCTGTGATGTCGCTGAGGCCGGAAAATTATTTTCAGGTGCGGTGAAGAGATCGAACTTTGACGACAGAAGGAACTGCGTGATTCAAAACAAAGAAGTTTCAGCCCTTCAAAACAGACTGGCAACTGTATGAATCATGCATCCAGTGTTCAGAAATTTTCCATTCTGCCCACAATGCATTTGTGTGTTCTGAATCATTTTCATTAAACATCAGCTGGCTGCAGTGATGGGATGAAGGAGTTTTGTGACAGATACAAACTGAATTCTTAAATATTCAGACAAGTGTTCTGCCGCAGAGTTGAAATCTGTCTACCGTATATCTGGTTCACTACTGTCACACTTTCCTTTCCACACACAAGAGTTAATATGCTGTAAGGGAATATTATGCAATAATATATGCCCTTGGTAAAATCTGCTGATAAAGACTCCCATATGGTTTAGTGGCAGTGGCAGGTCATGCAAATTGAATCACAGTCAGATGGTGACAAAACTGTCACCTACAGCAATTACTGGAGCTTGTAACAGGTAAAGGTACCTTTCACCTAAAAACAGACCATACAGGCCCAGCACTCGATGAGGGTGGGTGGTCAACGCCACGCCCTGGCTGCTTTACCCACAGGAAAGAATACTGATACCCATTGTTGAGGGGGCTGGGTTGACCCCAGGGCCTGTCTGGACTAAACAGAACCAACCAAATGCACAATATTAGTTATATACAGATATTAAAGGCATTTCTCTAACACATTTCAGTACAAGCTAATAGCAAGGTTCTTCAGCCTGAAGAACCTTGCAAATAACATCTTATCATTGGCAAATGGTTTTAAAACTGGCATCCTGTTCTCCCTGTAGATGGTACAGTTCTACCACAACATGTTGGAGATACACCTTTTTAACGTTTGCATATAATTAACATTGTGGATTTGGTTGGTGAAATAAAAACTGAGTACACTGGTTTAAAGAAGTGCATGGAATGGACAACTTTAAAATAATTACTGGCTCTTGTAACAGGTACAAAAGGGTGCGCGGATATCAAATCGGCAGCATAGTATTCAGTGGCAAAAGTAGCTTCACAGGGTCAATTCGCACTGAAGAAAACCATCACGCATAACATCAGCAAATCTGTACAATAGAGAATGTAACACCCCTGGACTTTTGTTGCTAAGATTCAAGTCTCCTGAGATGTTACGCCATGTAAACTGAATATAGGGACAAAATGGAAATGACAACTACTGCTAGCCACTTACTGTCAGTTCACTCACCTTACAAAAACTCTGACATACAATGATGGATATCTGTCAGATAAGATGAGCATGTGTGGGCCGAACAACAACACTTCCAGCACATTCTTTATATACGCTGTGTAAGAACCACATATTAACAGCAATGCAATGAACTACAGCACATCTAACCTAACTTGAAACAGACTGGAGCAGCTGTGATCACTGTGATGCCTGCCATTATGCAAAATGGCGAAGTAAAATGTCCCTGTAGGTAGCGACTTTTACCAACTAACATGGCATTAACATCCAGAACATTTATTCTTCAGTTGCATTACCCTATACGTTAAGCTTCAGTGCCAGAATTCTGAAAAATACATGCGTGCAGCTTTGTTGTCCCATATTTATTTCCAGTGTATTCTCATTCGTACACCAATAACAGACACATGCTAGGCATACACCAGGTAACAGTTTTATTATTGTTCTATGTGCTCTACACTACATACTGAACAGTTGCTTTTAACCACTGCTGTGGTGGAGAAAGATGTTACACAGAACAAAATGGCAAACGCAGCCATACATGAAGCTTTTCAAATATTCTTGGTCAAAAAGTAAACTGAAACCCCCCAGGGTAAATTATGGAAGCTCAAAACACAACATCAACAATAGATTACTGTTTAAAACTGTCCTTGAAATATTTAAATGTGACAGCTAAAATGATCCTGTTGCCTTGCAACCAATAACTGGGGTATGGAAATACACAGTTTTCTTTATATCTAACATTTATACCCAAACACAAATTTATTTAGAGTTATGGTCACCACACTGCAGTGAACCAATTGGTCAGCACAGGATTCAACAGACTCCACGTAAATACTGAACATATGATGTGCTAACGAGATGAGAAATCCTGTTTGCCAGTAGCAGCTGATGATGATGATGATGATGATGATGACGGGTTATTTATAGGCCAGATATGTACAACACACGTAACAATCAGAACTTATGACAGCCTCCTGCAATTACTCGGGAGCTGCTGAATCCGATCGAAGTCTTCATGTTCACAGCACGTCTACAGCCAACGTCCAGCAGGTAGGAAACTGTTCCATCCTTGCGGTGAAAATTCACCGTTCATCTTGGACATCAGCAGTGGCAGCAAATGGAATGTACACATACTCCTATACCCTCTTTGCCCAGTTTTAATAATATCAGTGGAAACAAATGAACTACGTAATTACTATCTTGCATTTTTACAACTATAGCCAAGTTTTGTTATTTGTGTCTTTAATATTTATATATATCAACCTACAATTAATTTCACACACTCAAAGCTAGACCACAGACACTAACACAAGATGTCCCCTTCTTGTCTGCAGCCATCTCCTCGCACCAGTCAAAACACATGACACGACACGTGATACATACAGTATACAAAGATGCAGCCAAGCTAAGTTTATCCGCCATTCTTCAAAAGAAATGTGTTGTTAAGAAGTTTAAAATAAAATTTAACATCACAAGTAATGCTCTACACTATAAATATTAACGTCAAATGTACAACTTATCTACAACAGTGCGCATGTTTAAACATTCATCAAGGTTCAACTAAGATGGTATAAAATTTCACCTTACTGACACAATACTTTAACACACACAATACGCACAGAAATGAAATGATACTCTTCAACTTTCAATCAACACACATCTTTGAATGGGAACATTAGCTTGTATGTAACATTTGGTTTTTGGTTTGAAAAAAAAAAAAGAAAAATTGAAATTTTCCATTCAAGTGCCAATTGAACTAGGCTATGATAATTACTTTACAACTGAGGATGCTGGCCTTGGAAGTCAATTCATGTGGAGAACTAGAGACACAATCTGTCACATTAAGGAGACTTCCGCCCGCTGCCAACAAATTATTTTTCATACACATGAATGATGGGAACCCTTTATCAGTTTATTTGGTGTACAAGTAAATGGCAACAATAAGCCCATAAAGACCCAACACTTCAGCGAAAATGAGGATCAGAATCATTCCTACAAAGAGACGTGGCTGCTGAGCTGTCCCACGGACACCAGCGTCACCAACAATACCTATGGCAAACCCAGCAGCCAATCCGCTGAATCCTACAGCCAGCCCTGCACCCAGGTGAACAAACCCCCTGAAAACAAGAATTAGTTGTATGTAGCAGGGTTACACACCTTATATTTATACTCTGGCAATAAGCAGAAGCTGCAAGAACTTGCGGACTATTCACGGACTCTACATTTAGACTACCGGACCAACAAATATTGGACTATGGCACTATGTGAACAGAAATAATGAACTATAATATTAATTACAGAGCAGAGAGGCCATGGCTAAATGCTATCTTGTATTCTGACTGGTTGTAACACACTTCAACAAAAAGAATGTGTTGTATGGTATCATTAATGAGTGACTTTGTTAACTCAAGATGTGTTCTTCAAACTTCAACACACTTATTACTTAACATACCTCCCTTTTTAGTTTCAACAGCCACCCACAAACCATTACCTTGTTACACAGCTATAGTTAATTAGATTTTCCCCATACAACACATCACAACAGCATTACCTTACATGCCAGAATAAGGCATCTAATGTCTTTACGGCATTCATTTTAATAGAAGAAGATTAATATGGTGGCTCATAACACTTACTTGAAAAGAGAGTACTTGTCAGGTTCCTCTAGTGCACCAGCTATCAGTACAGCAACAACCAGGCCGTAGATTGCAAGAATACCTGCCATGACTACGGGAATGATTGATTTCATTATAAGTTCTGGCCGCATCACCGACATGGCAGCAATACCAGTACCTGACTTGGCTGTGCCATATGCTGCACCCAGTGCTGCAACAGGTTCAGATATATACACTACACTCCCTGAGGTACTGGAAATGTCCCTCATCATACATTTTTTTAGTTCATGCAACAATTATAGCATAAATGGGCCTACATAATTCTTTCTGTATCAGGGAAATAAATGTAGGTCACAACTTTTAAGATACTAGGTTTGTGGTATTTAATTCTTTTCAGTTTGTAACATAGCTACATGGCAATGTTACTGTAACCGTCACTAACGTGCAATGCAAGTGACCCTCTAAGCCATTCGCCATACGGTATTTAGAAAGAGCAAGTTCCGTCGAAGGTGTATTAATTTCAGTTACTGATAATTTATTGTAACCATCGAAACATTAACGTTAAAACATTTAGCAGTAGCAGGAACCATATATACACATTTAAAAACTATCGGAAGCACGTATGTTCCACCGACAACGGATGATCATATGAACATTTTACATTTGCGTTGATCGCTCTGAAATCAACTTACATAATTTTCTACAGGTGCATATATATATTCCTAAAATATGCATCTGTATGAAGCTAGGGATCATGGGCTGAGGTGTTTTCATGCCACTGTGGACTGACCGAATGTCACATTACGTTCCTTAATTCCAATCAATAGATCTATGAACTGTTACTCACCACTGAAAATTATTGCCGACGCAGCACCCATTACACCAAAGAAAGGGCCGTACACAGGATGTTCTGCACTAAGGGCCATTTTGACTGTGGATTAATTACGGCTCCTTAAATTTTCCTAACAACAATCTTCATACGCTCACACTCCTACACTAAGCGGTCCACTGTCAAATATGGCCTACACAACGTTATGGGTCATGTGATGAGTAGAAATTTTCAGGTGTAGCTATATTGTATGTCGAGTTTCTATTGGTTGATAACAAGTGCTGTGAAATTCCGTGACGAATAGGAATATCACTCTCAAACCCCATTCGCGTGACGTCATATCGCGATCAGACTCGCTGAACAGCCGTAAAACTGAGTTAGTGTGGGCTTAAGAATTTATAACTAAAGGACCAAAATTTATACTAGAGTGGTATCACTTTAACTCCATAGTAATGGAATTTATAACATTATTGTCACTTGTCCTAAAATGAAGGTTTTCCCGCAAAGTTCCTATGTGCCATACATACTGCACTTAACTTCGTTCTCTTGAAAGCACATCTCGTAGGTGAGATATGGTTTAAAGTAGTTAAATATTTTATCCTACAGTTCGAAAGAAGAAAACACGGGCTGGTGTATCGCATAAAATATAGCGAGTCTATAACTGAGATGCATCGATTGAAACAATTCATGTTCAAACAGGTGAAATTGGGTGTGTGGGAGATGATCAACTGGACAGTGAAGCCGAGGGCGAATTGTTTCAAAGTTGGTGGCACTGAGAGTCCTTTCGGCACGTGGTCGTCATATGTTGTTCATATTGGTAGTTTGGACATGGCACGTATTATAGTGGCATGGAAGCGGATGGTATTGTGTATGTCCTTGTGCATTCATTGTTTGAGCTAATACGCAAAATAATAGACCAATTATAAATGCACAGACCTTTAATTTAAGAGACAATGAAGTTCGCTTACAAGGCAAGTAAAGTAACGGAGAGTACGGGCAGCACTTGCTGCACTTTTTACACGTGCGTATTATTTCGTGGGAATGTTCCGCCACTAGAGATGTATGTTTATTAAGTTCTCTGGTCAGAGTGGGATATTTTATAGAGGGGTGAATAGCAAAATTAATTAAAAAGTGTTTTCAAAGGATCAGACATTTTGTCATTTGTTTGAATATGAGGTCAAAGGGGTATCTTGAGAGTCAGTGAGGCACGTAGCTTTCTCACATTTTTTCCTACTGATGATTTATGATGCTGCGTGAATGTCAGCGACTTGAAAGACCCTGCAATGTCGATCACTTACTTTGAATTCATATCTAAAATAATGGAGGAGGACTCATACCTTGCAGCTTGCTATCCCACTATTCTGTGAATGGAAGTCAAGTTCCTTTCCTGCACCAGCCTTTTTGCTTATGTTTCTTCTCCATGCTTTTAAGGGAGTGAAACTTACAAGCCTGTCACAGTTCGGTTTTACGTGAGGACACTTTATTTGCAATAACACCCTCAGTTGCATTGCCAACTGAAGACTGCTACTGCATGCTTCTCATGTAGCCCTCCGGACTTAAATTTCTTAGATCCTTACTTCATATTTATGCTAACTTTATTTCATATCTATGTACATGCATAATAACCACTGCCACCGAGTGATAGCCCATTTGCAGTCAAATATATTATTTTATGTGAAACTTCACCAAACTGAAAATGACGAATTTTTGCATCATAAATGTAAATACTGAAGCAAAATTGTTCCCATTTTTTAATCATCCTTCCTTGGATGCCACAGTCTCAAGGTTAGAGAAGGCACTAGAAAAAGATGGCAGTTTTTTTAAAATCAGGTCTCTCTTCAGTTTTTGTTATTATGCCACCCTGCAAGTGAATGGCCTAACTGGGTTAGTGGCGTGCTTTTCTTTTCCCCACAAGGTGAATTTTAGTGCAGTGACATGAGAAAATACCCAAGAATTTTACCTCTTGTGGGTAGTGGTACCCAATATTTTGGTCAGCTGTGTATTCCAATGCTGCTGCAGATTGCAACAGTGGGAATTACGTAATATGAGGTGTTATGACATAATTCTGAACACTCCAGTGATAGAAGGACATGCAGATTGCTGGATTCAAGACTTTTTCTAAGAAAACACTTGGCTTTGTAGTGATGTCTAAACAACTTCAGATTGAAAAGTGAAATATAATTGTAAACACTATATGTGAAATATCTAGTTGACATATATTATTCAATTTTATCTTATTTTTATGTATCTACAGTAACTTTTTATGATCACCAAACAATTACTTATAGTCTTCTTCGTGATGTTTTTTAAATTTTGTTAACCTGAAGTTGACCTAATTTGCGTCGAAATGTGTTGCTTTATTAGACAGTTAGACTTTTTCATCTAATGAAGATGTAGTTGTGTTGAGACTGATATTCATTTCATTCTTATATCACTGACACACAACAGCATGTCACATGTATTTTCCTACACAGTAGCGTAGCTGGACATGTGAAACCACCTCCACCCTCATATCTGGTTCCCTTTATCTTTAACTTCATATTCAGTACCAGTCACGGCAAAGATGCCAGCAGTTTTTTCCATGTGTTTTCGTAGTATACTGAGATGATTGTGGTAGTTAGACATTTTGTTGGTGGTTATAGGTGAGCTGCTTATTAATGAACTGGCAGTTGAACTGGACTTCTCAAACAAAGAAATGAAAAACACATTAATTTACATGGGGACTGCGGTAGCACAGCAGTTAAGGTGCTGTGCTACAAATTGGAAGGCTGCTGGTTCAATCCCAACTGGTGTTATTGGAATTTTTCATTGACATAAAATTCTTCTGATTGCACTATGGCCCTGGGGTCGACTCAGCCTCTAACAGAAATGAGTACTAGGAGCATTTCCTGGGGGTAAAAGAGGCCAGTGCATAAGGCTGACAACCTTACCACTATTCTGTGTCATTGTCTTGAAATCTGGGAACCTTAACTTCCTGGAACCCTCTGGGCCACTCCAGGCCTCTAAGGGGACTGCTTTACCTCTACATTCATTTACAATACATGCTTCTATGCTTCTATAATTCAAGTCACCCTGAAGAGTAATATAGTTGCCAGGGTGGCCTGTCATGCATCATTTGTCAAGCCCTGCTGTAAACTCACATGTACATTATTGACTAACATATTTGTCTTGTGACTTAAAAACTTCAGGTCATAGCAGTTTGTAGCCTGAATTTAACATGTTTCTTGACAGTGAGTGGTGATTGTATTTTTTGTTGCATTTCTTGTTGTAGTTTTCAAATCTGTTTGGAACAGTGTACTGGAAAGGCAACCTGCTCTTCACACCAGATGGGAATTCAGTCATCAGTCCTGTAGGAAACAGAATTACAATTTATGACTTAAAGAAGTAAGGAGAAATATTTACTGTATTTCCACTATGATATTATGGTGTCACTTATCCAAGCTGGGTAATTTCGAGGAGGCTTCAGAAAGAGGTGCCATAGATGCTGGGGATGGCAGTGATTCCCTCTCTGCCTACAGTTGTCTGTCCATCCAACCCTTTCTGGCCTGTGTCAACATAATGAACTTCTTGCTAGTGATGATTTTGTGAACATAATTGCTAGATGAGTGGACAGGAATGCAGGGAAGTACACTGGAGGGAAAGTGCAACATCTTCATAGAAATGTGACTTCTTTCTATGGCCTCTATGTGGAAGTGTGAATGCGGCACAGTTTGAGATTTGACGGCTGTTAGTTGCTTCTTATTATTCACTGAAATTCTCTTGTGTCACTTAGTTATGTTCTGCTGTAGGGTGTTATTCAGTGTCAATGTGGAGGCCAAGACTGGAAGTTGGGTTGTCAACCCGTAGTACTAGTAGTTTGTTCAGTGCTTGTGCATATTTAGTGGCATGTTGTATTTCATTGTTGTCAGTGACTTCACTATTACTTACATTTTAGTTTACTTATTTTGATAAATAGCTTTGAATGTTCTACGCATCATTCTGATATTCCTGTAAGCAACTGTGCATTGCACTATTGTAATAGCAGGTCTAGCATCATGTTTTTGACTACAACAGTATACCCCAGAGTTAAATTCTGGCAGTCCATGCCCATAGTAGTGGGAGATCATCAACATCATCATATATCTTTCATGGAGTTGGGCCACTTGTTGACCCGTTCCAGTCTCACGTATCCAGAAGTCTCTTCAAAGGTCTACCATGATTCCTTCTGCCAGTTGGGGAGTGGTGTTTAATTACCCTGGGTAATCTATTTCGAGGCATTCTATTTACATGTTTTATCCAGCTTCTCTTGTATTCCAGTAATTTGTCCAAAATTGGTGTTATTTTTAACTCCTTTGCCATTTGTGTATTTGTTTTGTAATCTATCCAAGTGTATCCTGCTGTTCTTCTCATGTACTTCATCTCTGCTGCTGTTATTCTTCTGGTGTCACTTGCTTTAATAGTCCAAGTTTCGCTGTCATATAACAAGACTGGAAGGACTTGTGTATTGTGGGAGATAGTATCCTCTATATCAGATGAGAGACGTTCATATATTTTCATACTGAACTTTATATCATATTAAGTCATTTGGGGAATATCATAACTTATTTTTATTGCTATTGTAATTACAAGTTTAATGTTCAATCAAGATTCTGGTACAAAACTGGAACTGGTGGATATGCAGGAAAAGAATCTTCATTTATAATCCTTAAGAGGTAGAAATTCTTGTAAAGCATTGTTTTTAAAATAATATCAACATCTGAAGGCCGTAGTACAGGACCATGATAATTTTAATGTGATATGTGCACTGTCTCAAACTTGTTTCTTAGTATTTAACAAGAGTAACAAGTTTTAAACATTTTTTTTTTGTTTTTTCAGATTTTGTGATGTAAACTAGGGGAAATCGTGTCTGTCCGTCTAATGCTTGATCCTTATTCGTCCAGTGTTGAGTTAAATTTGACATCGCTTTGTGCTGTAGCAGTTCCAGTCTCGAGCTGAAAACAACACATTATTTTGTAGTGTTTCATGATGGCTTTCACTGCTCCTGTTAACTTTTGGCCACTTTTGAACTGAGAAGCTTAGAGATTTTCTTGAAACTAGTTTGGGCCAGACTGTTGGAATTCACAAGAGAATGTGGATGACAAAGGGGGAACACTGTTGTTCCTTGCATGTGTTCTACTGGCTTACCATCCAGCCTAGCTGTTTTAGCAGTACACCAGCAGTTTGCAGTATTTTGTGGTACAGAAATGAATGGCATTGAGTGTACATTAGTCTATGGATTTAAGAGAATGATGCATACATGAATTGTTTAACTACAGAGAAGAAACTGTGTGATCAGAGTGTTTCTGAATAAGAAGTACAGTATTTTGTCTTGTTGCTGTATGTTACTGTCTGATCTCGATTGCTTGTGGTAATCTGTACATTTCCTTTTTATGGTGAGCTTGGATGTGGTAGTGTAAATGTTGATATCTGCGATGGCTCAGTAGTTTCAAATTGGAGGTCTGTACTAATGTGTGGTATAGAGTCTGATTTCTGTCATCCAGTGTAATTACTTGTATGGAAATTAATTGTTGCAAGAATTGCACAGTGTGTGAAAATTTGGTATTTGCTATAAAATGTGCTGATTAGAATTTGTGCGAAACCAGTTTTAAATGAAATAGGAGGAAGTATAATTTATGGCGACACATTGTGAGGCCTGTGGGACTTTAGAGCGGTCGGATTGTGTGTGCAGTGATAACAGTTGCACAGCCTACATACTAGGGCAGGAATGGGCAAAGTTTGTGACTGAAGGGCCAGATTAAATGGTTCAAGTGTTGTAGTGAGTCAGAAAGAGGATATGCATTAATTTAAATATGTTTTACAAGCTGAGTATAATACATTACCCAAATAAATGTAACACGTGCCAATACTTAATGAAGTTGGTACATTGGGTGGTGCTGATTGTGTTTGTTGATAAGCTTTCTGTTATTTGTAATGAGTGTGGAAGTATTAGTGACACTGTGCACCCAGACAGTCATGTGTCTTTTGTAAGCTAATTTTGGATTTGTTTTCATTCTTTAGAAAGAATCCTGTTACAAATTTTATGAAAGTAAATGTTTGTATTCTGTATGTCTCTGCAAGCTAGTTAGCTCCAGTTTAGTATTAACTAGTGCCTTTTCATTGTCAAAGATGAAAGAGGAGGTCAGTAGGTCAGTGATGCATTTTACTTTTCTTAATTCATGGACTGTTTGATGGAATTCAGTGCGAGCTGTGGACATCACTCTACTAATGGGCCACACAAGAGTACATGTTAAAAGATAGTTATTACCCAAGTACCTTATGTTAATGGACTTCGCTTTGTGAAGGTTTGTAATGAACTTTTTATACCAAGAGAAAGTGTGAAGCTTGCAGCAGTGGGAAAGAAGTAAAGTTATACTGAGCTTTCCCAATATGCTGGAAACAGATTTAAGTCTTCTGGCATATTTCACCATGTTAATTGGTAAATGGTACGTAACTTGTCAGGATCAGCATGGCTCAGTTGGTATAACAACTCACTGTGGGCTGGGTAGGCCAAGGTTCAAACCCTGGTGGGGTGATATTTTCTGGACCCATCCAGACAGACCCCGAGGCCCACCCAGCCTCTTGAAGGTAAATTGGTAGGAGCATGGTTCTGGCCACCCACCCCTTTTTAGTGCCAGGGTTGAGAGTGGGTAGAGCTATAACTCTGCCTCCCCTATGTGCCTCCTTGACATGTAGTGTGACAGCTTTACCGTTACGTACCTTGTCGGGAGCTACACAGACCTCTAGGATGAGCTAGCAGTGTTCTGTGAAGTGTCTGTAAGTATGTATGAATTGATACAGCATTATATTCCAGAAGTCTTGAAGCTATATCATCACTGCTATGAAAACAAGTTATGCTTGCTGGAAGCACATGTCTGCTGAGGAGCAAGAGATGTGTACATTGAGTTGATCCAGACACAGTTTTCAGTGTAGTGTAAAAGTCTTACATAAACAAGGCAGCAAGTTCCATCACATTTACTTTTGGCCCAGACATCGTGTAGTGTCTTGTCGGTTTTGGTATGGTCTTTGAACGTTTGCTTTATTTCCAGTACTTCTTGGTGCACTGTTGTGTAAGCATGATATTGGTAACTTCTTGACACCAATGCAGTCATGCAAGTAGGCAGATTCATGTCTGGGTTCTTTTGTAACAGTGAAACTGGGATTGCTTTTCATATTTTGCAGGATATTTGCCAGTGATGGCGATGGTAATATATCTTTTTTTAATATTGGTCTGTCTTCCTTCTCTGTTGCAGCAACAAATCATCAACACTTCCAGTTGAAAGCCATTTTAATTACACAGCTCTTGCTTTGTCACCGAATGGATGCACGCTTATCGCTGTCAATGAAGGTAACACAAACAAACTGCACTGCTAACTGAAACTCTAAATGTTAGAATCATGTCTGTAGTATGATGAAATTGACGATTCAAGTCTCCAGGATTGTCATATCATGCAGGTTTCTGCATGTGTGTGAGGATCATAGCACATACTTAGGGTTCAAGTAGTCAACCAAAGAGAATGACTTCTAGGACTGTGACCCTGAAGATGAAAGCGCTGTGGCCCTCCAAAATGCCAGTGGCTGTGTGCCTACCTGCGTGATGTAATATCCCAGAAGACTTGAGCCTTTTAAAGCTTTGCTGCTGTGAGAACTTCACAGCTCACATGATGAAACTAGTCTGGAGATGTAACATTGCTGTAACAGAAACGTGCCACAGATGTAGCGTAGAAACTGACATGCACACCTTACCTGAATGACTGTTCTGGAGACATTGTGCAAACATGTCTGCAGCCCTAGGTGAGGGTCTGGTTGTGGACCTAGTGCAGAAACTGACCAGCAGGACAACACAGACCTAAACAGGCACTAAATGTTATTGTAAGCAAAGGAAGGGTTGCAGTTCTGTAATTTTTTCTGCTAGATTTTTACCTGTGTGGTTTTTAAGCAGCCCATGCAGTTTTCTTTCTTAAAAACTTGTGCATACTAAGGGGGTTCAGTTTGCATGTCCACATCCATAGAAGCAATGGTGCATATGAGACTGGAGGTTCTGATAGTGTTGAATGTTAAGTCTGTGTTTATTGGGGATGTGACATGATTAAACATCAGCAAAATTACATGGTATCACATCCAGAAGATCATGGCTCAGTATTAACCACTGCGAGAACCTTAAATCTCATTTTTAAATTTGTTAATATTTACTGAGTTGATTATGTAATCTCCATTACATCTCCATATAACGTGGTATGCCTGCCAACATGTGAGGATTTGGTTTTGCTTTGAGTTAAGAACAGAAACTGTGTGTTGTGTGCAGTGTTTGGTGGACTAAGTGTGTCAGAGTATATCTGAACTGTTCTAGAAGGGGAAGCCCATCTAATCAGCATGGTGAGTCAGAGGATAATTCATAAGTACCGTTTCAAACGTCCTGTTTCTTGCCTGCATTTTAGTCCAGATGGCAAGCACTTTGCAGCATGTAAGGATAATAATGGTAAGTAAAAATACCACCACAGTAGCTGTCGAATTTTAATTTGTTATAGCAATTTGTTTTCATGCCTAACCTAACTTTGTCAGGCAAGTGATGGAGGAATGTTTAACTTCCAAGGCCATGATTAATAACTGTGAGCAGTTTAAGAGAATATTTGGATTTTTTGTATGATTGAAGAGCTGATTGTTGTTGTATATCTTAAAAGTTAATTGCTTGAAGGACGTCGGTGTTATTGGCAAGGGTTTGTGGGACAGCAGTGTGAACTGTTATGCTGAACACATCACACAAATGTGGGGTGGCTTGACTGTACTGCCAGTGGCTGCAAGAATGTAATCAAGGTTGTGTTCTCAGAAACTTAAGAAATGTGTGAGTAATTAAATGACACCTGGGTTTTTCCATGACTTAGTATTAATCAGGAAAGATACATATTGTATCCTTTTTTTGGAACAGTTTTGTGAACAGAAAACATTCATACTTTTCAGCAAAACAATTCATCAGTGCTCATCTCAGAGGTTGTTTTGTTGCCTTTGTGACATATGTTCTGTTCTGAAGACAAAGGCTGTGAATATTGCCCAGAGCCCTACAAACAATAATTTTGACATAACTTCATAAGAATTCATTACATTTGATGTCGTCAGGAGGAGGCCACCATGATTATATTCTGCAGATTTAGATAGGTATGATTTTTGTCTTGGATGAAACTTCCCCTATTTTCCACTTCATAAGATGCTGCAGATGGTAGCCTGACCCAGTAATTAGCAAGGTATTTGTGCAGGTTAATGCCCTTCTTATTTAACAGTTTGACCTTCTAGTGTTATGATGCAATGTAATTTTTGGGCACATTTTTCAGAGAGAGAAAAAAATCTTATGAAACAGGAAATATGGTAATTCACAAAGTTCATTTAACTAATCCAACCAGACTAGAAGCCTTTGGAGTGCCATTTCTCTTAGAACCCTCTGTATGTACTGGTAACATTTTTCATTGTTACAGTGTTTGTCTTCAAGGCTCCTGGGCCCTACACTGGGGAATTTAACCCATTTATTATGGAGCGAGTTTTCCATGGCTCTTTTGATGAAACTACTTGCATGGATTGGTCCTCAGACTCAAGGTGTGCCTACTTCTGCTTGTAAATTGATGTTTTCTCCTGTTCTGCTTGTAAACATAATGTGCGGTGTGTTTGTACACCTGTGTGTAATGAAACTCTTTTCCATTAAGTTAATGGATTTGTGGAGTTTATTACTCATATTTGGTATTGTATCCCAAGATGTTTTATGCTCTGTACAGTGCACCTGTACTTGAAGAACTTTGTGCAGTTCATTTCAGTGATACTGGGATTTAATGATTTGAGCAGTGTTTACTGTTCCCTAAAATCATGTTTCTGACAGGATCCTGGCTGTTGGGTCAAAGGATATGACTGTAAGGCTGTACAGTCTTGAAACGTTTGCCAATTTCAAGACATATTCTTTGGGAAGCCACACTGACTCTGTAGTGGCATGCTTCTTTGAGAAGGGATCCTTGGACATGGCAACAGTAAGTCGCAATGGACAGCTGTGTGTTTGGGAGTGCAGTATTGACCTTGACTCTCTTCAGCCATGGGAGCCACCTGTCAAGAAGACCAGAGAAGAAACACATAGTGACAGTGAAGATGATATTGACACCTCTAGAGCTGAGGAGAACCGTGCAGTAGAAGAGGTAACAGCAGGTAAGCTTAGGTTTGAATGATCCTGCTCATTGCAAATAGAAGTACTTTCACCAATATCATGTGGAGGTTTGCAGTGAAATATGAATGCTTTTCAAATTTTTATACCATCTTCTAGCACTGCTTCTGTTTTATACATATTACAGGACAAGAAGTCCCCAATCTCTTTTGTATTCCCACAGTTTTTAATTTTCAGTTTTGTACTAGATCCTCTGTTCTTTGTGTTTTTCATTATCTTCCGGAACCATCTTAGTGTGCATCGTTACATAGGACTGTTGCCTTTCAATGTTAATTGTAGTGTCTTTCTTAGTATATATGTTCTCTCCACTGGGCTTGACATCTGAGGATTTGTGTTTACTTCCTCACGAAGTCAAGATACTGTCTCATTTATGAAGCTTCCCGGCTCCTCTCAACTGATTGATCAGTGGATGTCTTTGACTTTTTCTCTGGGGGCAAAGCAGCTGGTGTGTGAAGCTGACCAACCTTCTACTGCTGAGGTTAAGAATGAGTGGTGCTTGCCTCTGTTCCCCCATTTGCCTTCATTGTGTGCAGCAGCAGCAACACTGTACCACAATTTGAATATCCATTGACTGCTGCATTGTGAACTGCAGCAGTCAGATTCAGCATAGCTGTTGAATTTGTTTTTTAAACTACTTTTGCAAACAAGTGCCAGTGTAGCATAGTTGATATAGTGACTATGCTATGGGCTGGATAGTCTGGGATTTGAAACTTAGTAGAGCCAAGAGATTTTTCTGTTCTCCAAAATTTCAGACCACCTCGGATGCCCACCCAGCCTCCTATTCACGGGGTACTAGGTTTTTTTTCCCAGGGGTAAAGCACCTGGTGCTTGAAGATAACCGTTCACCTCCATCTACTGTCAAGGTTTATTATGAGCAGAGCTACACCTGTACTCCCCCTGTATGCCTTCATTGTGTGGACAGACAGAGAAAGCTTTACCTTTTTGTTGCAAACATATAAAAGCCTATGGTCTTCTGGTGTTTGTAATATGTTAATTTGTCCTTGGTAACAGAGCCTGTTAACAGCAGCAAGCTGTTCTACAAGCGTCTAGCACGACATTACTTATGTGACCTGGTCAGAGAGCAGCGTGATGTCAAGCTCACCTGTGCTGTGTATCACAAGGACACCCACATTCTTATCACAGGCTTCTCAAATGGATCATTCCTGGTGCATGAGCTTCCTGAGGTGAATCACATTCACTCACTCAGGTATGATCTTTGCTCCTTGACAGAGCTTGCAGTCTGCCACTGCAGTTACATTTAACAGGCAGTTTGCCTTTTTGTAAAATAAAACACATGTTTGGTGAAAGAAAAACTGTAAGAGTTTAAGGCTGTCTCTCCTGATGCCAGGACAATCCAAGTGAACATTTGGAAATGTCTTTGAGACCTATCTTTAGACAGAGCAGTCATCCACATCTGTGAGATGATTTTAGCAGTGGGTTAAGGTGTTCTCTTGACTCAGCAAGTTCAAAGTACCATATTTGGGTGACAATAGGGTGACCCCCATTGACAGTCTCTAGTATTCAGGAAACTGCCAGTGCAGAACATGTATGATTATAATGTGATCCTGTCCCAAATTTTTAAGATGACTGGTTTTAAAAAAAATTTTGTAATTGGGTAAATAAGTATGTGGTTTCTAAAACTTTACTCAAGGTTAATGTTTTGTATTTGATTTTGAAGAATTCATTGTTTAAGAAGTTCTCTGTGACCAATACATGTTTTTTATTGCTTTTGATGGGAATGTTATTACCTAGAAAGGATAATACCATGTTTACCTGAATACAATATGACTCTAATCTAAGACACCCCCCAAATAAAACACGTCTGCCAAGGAAAAATGTATTTTTCCAATCTAAGACACCCCCCTCCCCTTTCAAAAAAAAAAAAAACTAATAAAATTTCTGCTAAGAAGAAATATTTTACTATTAATTTCATAAATTTAATGCACAGATCATTTCAGATTCTAACTGCCTTAATGAATCAGTGTCACTGTCTCCATCTTCACAGTCAGCGCCTTCATCTTCCTCACACTCACTCCTAACATCACCCATCCTCTTCAGTGCCATTCCACAACATATCATCATCAGTCCCATTGGATTGTGTTGGGTATCCAAGCAACCTTCACAATCACTTTTGGTGAGATGCATTGTCATGCTGTTATGATCCACACTGACTAAATACTACATTTATGTGGTTTGGTTTATGAACTTACTTGAACCCATGAAGAATCACAGTTTTCACCACAGATGGCATTAGTGTTTTAAATATATGTGTTCTGGTTCTGTGTCTTGTGTCTCTGGTCTGGTCAGTCTGAGTTCATGGCTCTTTTTATGGTTGCTAATGGTGGATTGGCGAAGTTTTATATTTTAGCCTTGTTGTTAATTTTTAATTTTCCAATAGCCATTTTCCTGTTACTACCCTTGGACTAGATTTGTGCTTAGGTGCATATCTTAACAGGTTACTGTTTCTGTGGGGTCAAGTGATTGAGAATAGCTCAGTCTAAGGTGTGGTGCAGGTTAGGTGCTTCTTTACCAAAGACGGAAACAGAGCCGGTTTCTGAAACGTCGTGCTTCTTTAAAAAATTAGATGATGGGCAAATTACAGAGAAGAAGAATTTGTCAGTTAACTTCAGTCATGCAGTGTTCTCTCTTTTGCATTTCTTGACCCTTGAAGATGGGACTGATAGGATGTCCCGTAACGTCGGTAAGGAATTACATCTCTATGCTGCGTAATATCTCAGAAGAGTGCATATCTCACTCGACAGTTTGGCATTGCAAGCCTTGGTTTGGCTCCAGTTCAGTTCGATCTGGTTTAGTGCAGTCCAGTTTGACGCTTCATAAGCGAATTTAAGACAACCTCATATATTCAAGCGCCAAATTGAAGGAAAAAACCTTGTCTTGCATTTGAGTAAATATGGTAGAATAGAATATAATAATTGGGTTCAGGCCCTTCTGGGCCCGATACACCTAGGCTTTAAAACAGGCCCTTTGTGCCCCATACTCTATATTAATTTATAGGAGCCCTGTTCCTTTAGCGAAGTTCCAAATGGCCCCCGCATACCTAGTTTCCTAATGTCCTCTGGGTCCAAAAAGAAGGAACTCAGATATGAATATCTAAGTCTTTATGTATAGATGCCTTCTAATGAAGTTCCCCCTGACTGGAGCCCATCGTAGAATCCTCACTGGAGTCCTCTATTGTGGAGCTCTCCTTAGAATCTAATTTACTTTCAATCTCGATCCCACGGGATTAGGGGAAATATATGGTCCACCAAGCAGTGCCCCTATGCTTGGCAAGGCTTAAACACAACTGGGAGGTTGCCTGGTATCCCAGAGGGTGCTGTTAAAGACAGACTCACCCACTGCCATTCATCCCTTAGGTACGGCACTAAGACCATAGGATTGGGGATTGTTTTTCAAGGTTTACTCCTTTAGATCAGCTGTGTTCTGCGCAACAGGGTCACCACTGTCACCACTCATAGGATGTGGCTTTTCACCACACACAGACGGTCTTGGGCATAGAGAGGCTATAATCCGCATCTACCACCCCTAGAGAATAGCTAGAGTCCTCCTCAGGCCACCAGTGTCACCTCTCAGTAACATGGTGATCCCCGTACAGCCCGGCCAACTCCCCTTGATCCTAGTAAATATGGTAAATCAGTCGTGTGGGATGCGACACAGTGTGATGTGGTAGACCGGTACCACTGTTTTGTAAGGGATGTGTTGCCTGTATTGTCAGGGTTGAAGTGAGCCAGGGAGGACAGGTGGCATGTTACATACAAGCGTTGTGTTTGGAATGAATCATATGGGATGGCGGTCCATTGTCAGGGCCTGTGGTGGAGAGGTTAGGATGAGCTATGGTGGACCAGTGGATACCTAGGCCCTGCATAGGGCAGTTACTCCTGCAGGACTGGATGAGCTAGGAGGCTGTATATAACCTCTCTGCTGTCATCAGTACTGACATGTTGGTGTGCAGAGCTTGGCATGACAAATTTTGGAAATGTGCATTTTCGCTTTGTTGTTGTACATAGCAATGTGATAAATTATAGACCTTCTGATACTGATGAAGATTGCTGTCTTTTGGGGTGTGACACCGTGTGGTCTGGTAGATAGGTGTTTCAGAGGAATTTACTCCATTGTTATGACAGCAGAAAAAGTACAAACAGTATGAATCAAAGGATCATAGCATCTGAACATGGGGCTGTGGATGAATCTGGGCATGAAAACTACTAAAATACTAAATTTTTCTCTGCGCTGTTAGTTACAGACAAGAGAAACCTTACATTGTCAGAAGTCTCTTTTGATGGATTCGATGTAATTTTGTTGATATGCAAGTGTATTTGGAAGTAATTAAGCACAAATAATGTCATCTTTTCTTTTTGGAATCTTTGCATTTTTTTTTTATTGCTGATGCTATTGTTCCAGTATCTCTGATCAGCATATCTCATCTGTAGCTTTAAACAGCACTGGAGACTGGGTGGCCCTGGGCTGTGTTGGCTTGGGACAGTTGCTAGTATGGGAGTGGCAGAGTGAGACATATGTCATGAAACAACAGGGCCACTTCAACAACATCACATGCTTTGCCTACTCTCCCGACGGACAGTACATAGTTACTGGAGGGGAGGATGGTAAGGTGAGCAGTCTTTTTTGGATGACCATTGGCCAGTTCATGTTTGAGGTGCTTATTGTGACAGATATTGAGGTTATGGTCTTCTTTGGCGAGGGTGAGATGCTGTGTAGGACAGAAAACAGGTGTAATTTCAGAGAAACTGCTGCTTATGTCTGCAGAAGTTTACTGCCAAACATTCGTACCAGTTTAATGTTTTGTTGACCGTGCACTGTGATATATCCGTACAATGTGAACCAACAGGATGCACTATTTACTTTCAATTTATTTCAGTAATTAACCTGTACTTGTTTTGAGCAGGCTTACTGCTTATCATCAGGAGGTAATACTCTTTATATTTATCTCAGTATTTAACCAACTTGATGCACAAAATTTGTTTCACAATAAGTTTTATTTCATGCCTCTACATGTTTTGAGCACATGTGCTCATCATCAGGAGGTCAAAATTACATTACACAGCCTCTGGTATCATCACACCTTATGATGAGCACATGTGCTCGAAACATGTAGAGGCACGAAATAAAACTTATCGTGAAACAAATTTTGTGCATCAAGTTGGTTAAATACTGAGATGCACGGTCAGCAAAACGTCAAAACTCTGTATATTGTTTGTGTAAGTACATAGTGTGCACTTCACAGGTCTGTGCAGTGGAAAGAATTGTAAATGATGTTTTAACATTCTAGAGCTTCATATTGCCTACAAGAAAAGGAATAAGCAAAGAAAACTACCATAAAACATGTTCTGTTCTAGATGATGTACCAGAAGAATGTTTTATTTACATGTTTATGCGTATATTGTGTAATATGTGCTTCAGAGTTATATTGTAATAGAGCACTGAAATAGAATGAAAAATTAACATTTGAATGTATTTGGAATTCGGTGAAGACTTTGTGGTTTAGTTAACGACACTGTTAATGTGTAATGATGCGGCTTCATTAGTGGGCGAATGAATATGACTGTGGAACATATATACTTGACAGTTAATTTCATTTAATCTGACAAGACATCTTTTTCAATTATCATAGGCCCAGTCATGGGTTTGCCATCAGAACACATTGCTGTGAAGCTCTTACACATTACCTTGTCCAAATGATCTAATTTAGGATCTTTCAATGTCTGTCACTTGAAAAGGTCTTTCATGCTCTTGCCTGATGCCACAAATGATCATAATTGGTCCTTCCATTTCTTTGTATCATAGATAGTTGATGATCAAATGTTGTATGCAGGGTGTCACCAAGGTAATGGGACAGATTTTTTTGAATGCAGTGTGGCAACACTGGGCATCAACATTGCAGTCCAACTTGAAGTTTGGAACATTGACACTAGAGCAAGACTAAATGCGACTCAATGCATTCATTGTGTACCAAGGACTTGTGAATTAAACAGCAGTGTGTTGGTTGACTGCATCATGAAAAAATAGACACACAGGAATATCAGGCAACTTTATGCCATCAAATTTTGCAACAGACTCATCCAAAATGCAACAGAAATGTATGACAAGTTGAAAAAAGCTGATGGAAACAAAGCTTTATCCCAAGTGCACATTTTTCAGTTGCGCAAGGACTCTCTGGAAGGGCAGGAAATAGTTGAAGGTGAACCACATGCAGGAAAACCTGTCACAAAAAGAAGTGAAAACATGGAGAGGGTGTGGGATCTGATAAGGTGTGATCAGTAATTGACAGGAAGTTTGATGGCAAAACAAAATTCCAGAGTGAAGAATGACATATCAAAAACTCACTATGGCCAAAGAAAGTGAGAAATAGCAAATCAAAAATCAAGTTGTTACTTATTTATTTACTATTAACAAGGATTGGCGCACAAAATGTTTGTGCCTCAAGGTTGAACTGGTACCCAGACTTGTTGAGAAGTGCTTGGACAGCTATGAAAAGGATTCTGTGCATTTGAACAGACATTGCTGATGCTTGGCTTCTCTATCATGACAGAATGTCTTGTCACAATGTGTTGTCTGTGTGGAAGTTTTTTGATATCCAAGAACACTGCAGTGGTTCTGCAGCCACAACTTTCCCCATATCTGTTCCCATGTGACTTTTTTCCTTCCTGACAATCAAGAACCACCCATGAGGACATTTTGAGATATTCAGCAACATTATAAGAGAGCTGTAGTTGATGTACTGCAGGACCTCATAGAAGAAGACTTCTAACAATGCCTTCAGGAGTGGAAGGACTGCCTCCAGCAGTGTGTCACTTCTGAAAGGATTTTCTGTAAAGATCACGTTGAATTGTAAAAATTCCAAAAGCTATTTTTTTAAAATCAGTTTCACTTCTTTTGTGACGGACTTTGTAACCTGTCTCCAGTTTCTGCCTCTTACAAGCCTTCTAAGTATTTGAAGTTTCCAAGCAGTCATTGAAACTTACATGTTTCGTCTTGCCAGCAATACCTTTTTTAGTCATCTTTGGATATTTGAAGCCACTATAATAGCTTAATGGGCTCAGTAAGGTCCACATAACCCAAGGTAAATTCTTGTAATCAGTATACACACTGTAAGTTACAGGTGATTTAAATTTTGGTCTTGGGACTACTTTCCTCAAGTTCAAAACTCTCAGGAGTGCTGGATTAATGGAATTCTACCGTATTTTGTGTGTCTTTAAGAAGTAGCAGAGTGTTATTGTCATTACGTTATGATTGTTGTCTAAGGTAAAGAACTGGAACTTTACTGGTTTAGTCTGGTCAGAAATACTTCTTTTTGACTTACTAGAACTAACAAAGATTGTAGGATGTGATGCCAGGAATCTGATAAATGCCACTGTTTTAGAGCAGTGAAATTATGTGACATCACAGTCCAAAATTGCGTACCCTTAACATTTACTGCTGTGATGAACTCCCATCTCATAGAATTAACAAGTTTCAGATTAAGTCTTGAGTTTGTCTAGTGAATTATTCATGTTGTGTGCAGTCTTTAGTGTGTTAAAAGCAACTGTATCTTCCACTGCAGGTGAAGCTGTGGAATACTAGCACCGGCTTCTGCTTTGTGACATTTCATGAACATACTTCAAGCATCTGTGGTGTGCAGTTTAGCCACAACAAGAAATTCATAATTTCAGCATCTCTTGATGGCACTGTTAGAGCATATGATATGACAAGGTGAGTCTGTTAACTGTTGAATGTTACTGCTGGACCGTATGGTATGATAGTAAGTTTAGTAACTGTTGATGGTACTGTTAGAGCATATGATATGACAAGGTGAGTGTGTTAACTGTTGAATGTTAGTACTGGACCGTATGATTTGATGGCAAGTTTAGTAACTGTTGATGGTATTGTTAGAGCATATGATATATATGACAAGGTTAGTCCGTTAACTCTTGAATGTTACTGTTGGAACATATGATATGACAGTAAGTTTAGTAACTGTTGGTGGCATTGTTAGAGCATATGATATGACAATTTTAGGCTGTTAGCTTTTGATGGAACTACCAGCATATTTGATGTGACAAGATGAGTCACTCACATTGCATATGATATGATGAGGTACAGTGTGTTCACTGTGATAATATCCTCCTCATTGAATCACTGTGGGACACACATAATTACAATGAAGGACAGATACTGATGTTTAATACAAAGTAAAATATTGCCTTCGAGATAATTATAAATACAATAGGACAACTGACTGCACCAAGCAAGCTTACTTTGTACAGAAGTTTTCAAAAGCTCTTGTACTTTAATGTTAATTACTGATATACACAACATATTAATGTTGAACTAATCTATACTTTAACATAGCTGTACATACATACATATGTCTGTATTTTGTGTATGTAAAAAACATGTGTAGCATTCTTTAATACAGTTGTACTCCATATTTACTCCATGGTGAAGAGTCCTTTTTGAGAAGCTAACTGGTTTGCAGCTAGTCAAGAAATTCCCCGCATTTTATGGAACCTGAAGGTTCATTACCGCACTCACAAGCCTCCGCCACCCGTCCCTATCCTGGTCCAGCCCATTTCAGTCCATATACCCACATCCCACCTCCTGGAGATCCATCCTAATATTATCCACCCACCTACGCCTAGGTCTCCCCAGTGGTCTGTTTCCCTCTGGTTTCCCCACCAAGACCCTATACGCCTCCCCTCTCCTCAGCCATGCATGTCACATGCCCAGCCCATCTCATTCTTCTAGATTTCATCACCCGCACAATTTTGGGTGAGGAGCACAGATCATTTAGCTCTTCGTTATGCAATCTCCTCCATTCCCCTGTCACCTCGTCCCTCCTAGGTCTAAATATTCTTCTCAACACCATATTCTCAAACACCCTCAGCTTCCTTTCCTCCCTCAATGTCAGCGACCAAGCTTCACACCCATGCAAAACAACTGGCAAAATTATAGTTCTATGTATCTTAATCTTTAAATTTTTGGATAGCAACCTAGAAGACAAAAGATTCTGCACCAAATGATAGCAAGCATTTCCTAACCTCAATCTGCTCTTAATTTCTTCCGGAATAGAATTTTGATGTGTTAAAGTTGTTCCCAAATATTTAAACTCTTCCACCCTCTCAAAGGTATTATTATTATCCTGACACTGTGATTTCATCCTGCATTCAGATCTCGAGACATAACCACGTGCGTAGTTTTATCAGCACTTACTTCCAGTCCAATCTCCCTTGCAGCAGCTACTAAAGCTTCTGTGTATTCCTTTAGAGTATGTATGGTTCCTCCCAATATATTAACATCATCGGCATAAGCCAGCAGCTGATGTGTACCATTTAGTTTCAAGCCATCCTGGTTTACCTGAACCCTCCTAATGGTGTACTCTAAAGCAAAGTTAAAAGGCATTGGTGATAGAGCATCGCCTTGTTTCAAACCATTCCTAATAGGGAACCTGTCAGACACATTCTTGCCTACCCGGACTCTGCTGTATGTTTCAGTCAGACTCATCTTTATTAACCTTACAGGTTTCCTAGGGATACCAAACTCAATGAGAATCTTATATAAGACCTCCCTCCTAACTGAATCATAAGCTTTTTTGAAGTCTATAAAGAGCTGATGAACTTCTTCATTTTATTTCCATTTTTTCTCAAGTACTTGGTGAATGCACCTGTTGTGTCGAAAGCCACATTGATGATCCCGGATAATTTCCTTCACATAAGGAATTAACCTTGAGAGCAGGTTGTTGGATAAAATTTTGTAAGTGGTTGGCAAAAGTGATATGCCCCTATACTTACTACAGTTTGTTTTATCCCTCTTCTTATGAATAGGTACTATGATCAACTCCTTCCACTCTTCAGGCAGTTTCTCGTTCTTCCAAGTAGAAGTAATAAGTTTATGAGTCTCCAAGCAAATTGTTCTACCCCCTGCTTTAATCAGTTCTGCCAGTATTTGATCAGTACCTGGCGATTTGTGACTTTTTAGCTTGTTGATAGCCAACTCAACCTCAGATGCACATGGCTCAGGTACAAGTGGTTCTGCTGTGTGTATTTCTGCCTGCCCAACATCCTTAACCCCATGCACATTGAATAGCTGTGAGAAATAATTCCTCCACCTAGCCACAATACTGTGGGAGTCTGCAACCAGGTCACCTTTCTCATCCTTTACTATATTACATCTAGGCTGGTACCCCTTCTTAAAGTCATTAATGCCCCTATACAAGTCCCTAATGTTTTTGTTCTTACTGTTAGTTTCAATTTCCTCAATTCTAGCTCTCAGATATGCCTTTTTTCCCCCCTGAAATGTCTGCTAACTTCATGTCTTATATTGTTCAGATTATCTACATTGCTTTGGCTTGGATCCTGTACCCACTGCATTTTAGCCCGCTTCCCATGATCCAAAAAACCTAAACATTCTTCATCAAACCATGGTTTATGCTGCTTCAATTTGTGCAGGCCTAGACTCTCTTTCACTGAGGTTTGGATATTTTCTTTAATGTTCTCTCAAGTCCTATTTACGTCATCGTTCAGGTTCCCCAAAGCTGCAAACCTATTTGTAATCTCAATCTGATACTGTTCCCTAACCTCCAGCTCGTTTAGCTTCCTCAGGTTAAATCTTTGCCTATCAAACTTTTCTGTGTGGCCTGTTTACCCACTGCTAATCTTTCCCTAACCTTTCCACTTGAGACAAAACAATCTGGAGGTAAACTACTCCCCCACTCGGATCTCCGGGTGGGGAGTGTTTCTAGGGGAGCCATCACGCAGAATACAAAGGGAGATGAAATTAATACAGTTGTACATTTAATATATTCTAATTTTCATTATAACCTCCATTATAGTGAATTCACTTTTTATTCTACTACCGTTCTGTTACTGCTTTTCTCAGACTTTTCACTTGACATGTATCATGTGAGGTAAAGTGTTCCCATTACAGGCCTGGTGTGGCCCAGAGGGTGGGTAGAGGTATAGCTCTACTCTTGAATGACCGTGGCACTGGAAGGGGGTGAGTGGTCAGCAGCACGCTCCAGCCACACTTTGCCCTCGGGAAAGACCCGGTACCCATTTTACAGGAGGCTGGGTGGGCCCCAGGGCTGGTCTGGACGGGTGGAAAAATCTCGTCCCCACCGGCATACGATCCCGGACCGTCCAGCCCATAGTCAGTCACTATACCAACTGAGCTACTTGGCCTACTGACATGTGTCATGTACAAGACAAAACTCTCCCTCTCATGTTCACAAAGTCCCTCCTGGTAGCCTTTATTGTCTGACCTTAAATTGCAATTTATCTGCAGATAGCTGGAGGTAATTTCATTTTAATGGTGATGCATCTACCTGAGCAGTATGTGTTCCATCTTGTTTGATAAGAGTTACATTTAGTGGGCTGGTGTTTTCCCATTTGGCTGTTAACAGTTAATACAGGGGGTGGTGATAAGTCCTTAGCCCGACCAGGAAGGAAACAAGCTAATGTTTCTGTCAGAATGGCATGAATTTCCTTTGGCGCCTTGCCTTGCAGGAAAAGAAACTTGATGACAGCTCGCATCTCAATTTTGATGAAATCGCGCATGCCCCTGACATGCTTCTGAGCTTGTTTCCTTCCTGGTCAGGCTAAGGACTTAACAGCACTCTGGTACACATCAACAAAATGGTATGCATGCAATTTGACATTGTAACATGCATGGAGGCTTAAGTGGATATTCTTGATGAATGCCTGCAACTGTCCAATTTTTAAGCCACAGTACTTGGTGGTTGGTGATTGGTTCAGTAGGAGAGCTCTTGCCTTTTATTTTCAATGGATGTGTCTTGAATCTTGGTTGGGCAGCACAATTTCTTGTCCGTTTAAGCCTGTCTTCACCAGACTTTGTTTGATTTTGCGACAGTTGTTCTGATGGTGCTGATTCTTTCCTGTTCAGGTTTCTTTGTGTGAATTTTTATGCCCATTAACATCTTTAACTGTACCAAGGATGAAATTTTGGGATTGTGAAGAATATTGGACCTAGTCCCCACCTCTTACTGTGTCACAGTCATGTCATGCTGTTACTGAGGTGACAGAACCCGCCATGTGGGTAATACCACTTCTGAAAAGGAATCTATGCCTTTGAATAGATGAGCAGAGGCACCAGAAATGACCGCTTGTACACTGTCATTGGTTGCTGTGCCTAACTGACGTGCAGACAGCATTCTCCAACTCTGCTTCAGTTAGAATGAACATATATATTTGCTTGTTTTGGATTATTCATCATGAATGAAATTGTGTGTCACAGATATTTTAAAAATTAGAACACATCATTTACTGGCAAATGGTAAGGAAACACATAAGTAGGTAGGTTTTCACGCTGTTTATAGGCCATGAAGGCCCTTATGGTGAGCAGAGGTTTAACTCTACTCTTTCTAGGACCTCGGCACTGGATGGGTGTGGGGGGTGGTCAGCCCCACGCCCTGGCCATCTCTACCCCCGGGAAAGACCCAGTACCCATTGTACAGGAGGCTGGGTGGGCCTCAGGGCCGGTCTGGACATGCAGAAAATCTTGTCTGATCCCGGACCATCCAGCCCATAGTCAGTCGCTATACCAATTGAGCTACCTGGCCCACAACGCATAAGTAAAAGGTTAAAAAATGCAGAAATGTTTTATCCAGTTTAGACTTAGCATACTTGTAGATAGATACTTTCCAAACATCCTATCAACTCAAGGATCAGGCTTTTGAGCTATGAAGTGGAGTTGACCCATGACACATAACTGGAATGTTATTGGTGGGATAATTTTAAAAGTACCTAATGAAATGTGTGGGGACGTGTTTTTGTGCTGTGTTCATCTCACCCAGGATATGGACCAGTTGTAGGCGCTTGTGAACGTGGTAATTCATCTTTGGGTTTTATAAAAGGTGTGGAAGCTGTTGGCTTCTCAAGAGGGACCTTGCTGCAAGGAGCTAGTTATGACCTTGTTATAAGACAGTCGACATTAAATTTAGGTTACTTTTTCAGGTATCGCAACTTCCGCACGTTTACGTCTCCACGACCAGTGCAGTTTGCCTGTGTAGCTCTGGATTCATCTGGAGAGTTCATAGCTGCTGGTGGACATGATGTCTTTGAAATTTATTTGTGGTCTATAAAGATGGGCCGACTGCTGGAGGTAGATACTTGTTTGCTTATGAATGTATGTGGAAATGTGTGTTTGGAATGTAACTGTCTGGTGTGGTGCAGAATAGGGTTCGTTATTTCTCCCTGTAGTTCACAACATGTTAAAAAGCAGTGTAGCAGTGAAATATTAGTAATTCATTTATGTAATACAGTTGTAAAAGCGCACGTCCTTGGCACAGTTGTTTACGTGAATGTGGTGGTAAGGTGTGGTAGAGACAGTCTTACATTTTTTGACAATGTCTAGGGTAATCCACCCTGTCAGTGTTGATGTTTTCAGAGTCACAACACTAATTTCACACTTTTGTTACATACTCTTGGTGTAACATTGCACAGAGTTTTATCATCCAGTACTTTCATGATTTATCCTTATCTCATAGGTATTTTATCAACAAGCTGTAGCAACGTGAAGTTAGTGCCATCTCATGGCTTTCTGTTAAAACTACCGTTTGAGAAAGTACTATCAGTGAATCAGGATCATGCTATGGAGGATTACTGGGGTGTGTAGCAGTTCAGGAGGGATGAATGATGTCTTGGTATGTGTGACTTCCCCTTAATCTTTGATTGAAGAGTTTAGCATAAGTGAAAAAAGAATTGAGAATTTCTAAAAAGTAAACCCTCCCAGAATATGTAGGATCAGGTTTGAATAAATAGGTACAGGTATTTAGTGAATAACACAACAGTTTTATCTAATGATGTTTATTAGAGGATGATAACAACTACATGTTTTGGCCTACTCCGGCCATCATCAGGTTTTCCTCCGAAAGAGTATTAGTGCTTTATAAGAATTATGCTGTTATGTCACGATGGTGAGATCTCATCATCTGTGGTATTTATTATTATTACTATTAAGAAACGTGGCTGTGGGGGGGGTTCTGTGATGTGGGTGTGTGCTAGCTTGGGGTGCAAAGCTCGCATAGGTGTCTATTGTTGCAGCTGTCCTATGTGGGTTTTCGCCTTATTGTCTGTCCTTCATCAATGTCTAACGCTGATGAGCGTTAGCTATGGGTTGCATGTGCTTCCTGTCCTCTGTTCCTGTGGTGATCCTTGTGTTCAGTCTGTTGGTTCTGGATTGTTTGTATGTGCGCGTATACATATCTTTATTCCTGGGGCTGCGCTCTGCTTCTGTAGCGTTATGTGTAGCAGTTCGGTAAGGAATCCAATCCCATCTGGTAATTGTTAACTGTCACTGGGCACTGTTTTTCTCACTGTTGGTTTATATCCATTGTCTGACATGGTCCATAGCATGTCACATGTATTCACTGTTTTGTGGTATTCTTTGTGAGGCAATACACTTAATTTTAGCATGCTTTACGTGTGGGTTGTTGGCTCTGCGCTCTTAATAGTAATAATAATAAATACCACAGACCTTTTGTCACTAGCCATAGTGTTTATATTCCTGAAAACAGTCACATTTGTTGAATACAGGGATATATGAGTATATGGTCAGTGTTTTGTGCATTACTGCATCAACTGTACATTCTTATATATTTCACTTATTGCACATATAAATGTCACAAAAGCTGCATGATTCAACATGTCAGATGTAATAAAATACATGTATTTGCTAATAATGTGCAATTTTATTTGGATTTTTTTGGGGAAAAAAATTAAGGGTAGTTGTTTGATGCATTTTCCTTCAGAATTTCTGTATCTCTTGATAATGTAATGGTTCATTCTTCCCATTTTTAAACACAATGAAGTTGGCCAGTTCCATTTCCTTGATACTGGAAAGATTGTTAGTCTTGTTCATGTGCTTTATTTTGATAGTCAGTTTCTCATTCTTCTCCCTTGTCAGCTGTGACCAGGCACTCAGTCTCTTATTCTGACACTTCCGCAGTGTGAGCTTTGAGAAGCTCTGCTACTTCATTGTGCTGCAAATCCTCAAATCCCTCATCTTTCAGTTTCCTTGCAACTATGGTTATCTTGTTGACCTCCTCACTAATTTCAGGTAAGAACACAAGTTATTGAGTAGGTTCTCGGTTTAAAAAAATGGCATGACCTTTTTTCAAGATGCCGAACATTTGGGATGAACATTAGTGAGCCGAACAGATGGAAAGATGGTTAGAGTGTAGGATGGAACTTGTCCTTAGAAACGTAAGATACACTAATTATGAATTTTCTAACCTTTTGGGAGTTCCTTTTGGGTTAATTTGGAGCAGTTTGAAAGACTGTATGAACATGTCTTCAATTGTTGCCAAATCTGTACGGCACTGTGACCGTGCATCAGCTCGCTCTGCTTCACATGTGCATGACTTTCTGACGAACAACAAATGATTATCATTCCACACCTTCCCTGCTGACCAGTTTTTGTGTGTTGTATCCTATTTCCTTTTCCAAAACTCAGTGTGGTAAGGGGAAGGAGACTTAATGACATAACCATGACCAAAGTAAAATCCAGGGCATATTTGATATGTTGCAAATGGTGTACTTTGCAAAATGCTTTGAATGGTGGCACATTTGCTGACCCCACTGAATAAAGTCTCAAGAAGATTACTTCAGAGGGGACAGCATTGATAAGAAGGCAAGTGTCGTGTTTGTGGAAAAATAAGTACAGACCAGAAATATTTGATTGCACCACATTCTTAATGTTTTCTATGTTCACATTTTACTTTAAAGTCTGACACTTCTAATGGTGACATTATTTGCATAAATTATTGTTATGTCTGTCCTGTGTGACAAAACAAATGCAAACTAGTAATGTGAAATGTGCGAGAGATATTAGGAATGTTCGTAACATCTTGTTCTTTGTTTCTTGAATGGTTCTTCATAGTAAGAACTTTTACTGATTACTGTGTTAATTTTAAGGACTTGTGGTGAAGGTATAGGAGTTTTGAAGGTACATGTGACAGTCCTTCAGAACCCTAGGTTGTACCACATTGCCTATGTTGTCTGGCTACTGTTGCCATGTGTGTTTGCAGGTACTGAGTGGTCATGAGGGCCCAGTTGTTAGTGTGGCTTTCAGTCCAAGTCCTGCCAGCACTACTCTTGCCTCTGTCAGCTGGGATAAAACGCTCAAGTTGTGGAATGCTGTTGAGTCTGGTAGTAGCCATGATACCATTGAACTTACTGCAGATGGTATGTCAGTGAAGGTTGAGTCTCCTTTCTTGTAATTTCTCTCATCAGGGTTGTGGTTTTGCACATGGGTACATAACTTCCAAACCAAATGGCATTACACCCCAGCAGACCATGATGTTATCCATTTCTGTCCATAAATGTGCATATATGCTGTCATGCTACAAGCTGCAGTCACAGCTGTCTTGCTACAAGCTGCAGTCGCAGGGTTAATGATGAACATTATAGACTGTGATAAGTGGTTCTGCTGTGATCTGTGAATGATGCTGTGAAATTGTATAAACTGTAGGTGATATCTGGGGACTGGGTGAATTACTGTGCTGTTGTGTACAAATTCATCTGGTACTGATAAATTACTGTGTTGTGTACAAATTCAGCTGGTACTGAAAAATTACTGTGTTATGTACAAATTCAGCTGGTACTGATAAATTACTGTGCTGTTGTATACAAATTCAGCTGGTACTGAAAAATTACTGCGCTTATGTTCAGCAGGTACTGATAGATTACTGTGCTATTGTGTGGAAATTCTCAGATGGCATTGATAAATTACTGTGATGTGTACAAATTCAGCTGGTACTGAAAAATTACTGTGCTGTTGTGTACAAATTCAGCTGGTACTGAAAAATTACTATGCTGTTGTGTACAAATTCAGCTGGTACTGAAAAATTACTATGTTGTTGTGTACAAATTCAGCTGGTACTGAAAAATTACTGTGCTGTTGTATACAAATTCACCTGGTACTGAAAAATTACTGTGTTGTGTACAAATTCAGCTGGTACTGAAAAATTACTGCGCTGTTGTGTACAAATTCAGCTGGTACTGATAAATTACTGTGCTGTTGTGTGGAAATTCTCAGCTGGCATTGATAAATTACTGTGATGTGTACAAATTCAGCTGGTACTGAAAAATTACTGCGCTGTTGTGTACAAATTCGGCTGGTACTAATAAATTACTGTGCTGTTGTTTAGAAATTCTCAGCTGCTACTGAAAAATTACTGTGCTGTTGTATACATATTCAGCTGGTACTGATAAATTAGTGTGCAGTTGTTTAGAAATTCTTAGCTGGTACTGATAAATTATTTCCACTTGCTATCAGAAAGTACAGGAGTCCACAGTGTATTATCTGCCTTTTGAATACCACCATTATGTAAAGGCTTGAATGATAGATGGTGATTTAAAAATGCTGAAACATGTCGGAGCCAAGTTATAGAAGGAGTACATAGATTATAGAATTGCGCATTTGTTGGTATTAATGAAGTTTTAATGCATCATAATGCATGGAGTGAACAATGTACAACAAATTAGTAAATTTGCTCTTGCCAACCTATCGTTCAGTAACCACACAAACTTATGAAATAAAAGGTCAGACTTGAAGAAATCAAAACAGGAATCTATATTTATCATAAATTTGATAGAAATGTTTGTTTTCTCTATTCAAGTTGCTGGAGTTGGCAAGTTTTGAATTAAATGTTGGCCTATGTTTAAATTCACCCAAGTGAATCAATGAACCTGTAATTAAACAAATATGTTCCTTCTTTAGGGCTTTGTGTGACATACAAACCAGATGGAGAGGAAGTTGCAGTGGCAACACTGGATGGACAAATTACATATTTTCATTGCAAGACCTCACAACAAGTTGGCAGTATTGAGGGTCGCAATGACCTGGGCAGTGGGCGTTCTGATACGGACCTCATTACAGCCAAGAAGAGCCTTCAGGGAAAGTGCGTTCATGGACTTCATATATTTCTTTAATGTTCATAAATGCCGATGGTGCAGAAGTTTCTTATGAGAAAACTCTTTTCCCCAATCTGAAGGCCATTCAGATAAGTTCAGTGATAAAGGGAGGCTGCTTGCTGTATACTGTATGTTATCACCTACTGAAAAAAAAGCCATCCCTAGGCACATATACAGAAGTAGTTAAACTGTCATAGGCTGTACAAAGATTGCAAATACAGAATTTCAGACCTTATTAAGTAAGTTCCTCTGTACGCCTTCACCTGTAGATGTAAAAAGATCCAGTTATGAAACGCTGTGTTCTGTGTGGAATACTAGGTGATGGACAGAGTTCTGAGTCGAAATATCCTAATTTTAATTTGCCTTCTTCAGAACCATTTAGTACTGGATTCATAGTTTCTTTATTTTTTTCGTTGTTTAACAACATTGCAGCTGCCCACAACTGTGTGTATAGTGTTGATTGCTAGGGTGCGAGTACGTGGAGGAAGCACTTACAGACTGATTTGTGTTTTGAGGTACGTCCACAGTGCTGTATGGGGGGGGGGGGGGGAACAAGCAGATTTTTCCCTCCGTTTCTTAAACAATTAATAAGGTTTTTATCCCCCGATATATCAAATTTTTTTCCTTT
>Ga0131853_10001856_pt1 | contig 37702 bp, 37 predicted proteins | sample TergutLab28metaG_FD_92764 | JGI IMG/M metagenome (GOLD analysis project Ga0131853, IMG submission 92764) | Labiotermes labralis P1 segment gut microbial communities from Petit-Saut dam, French Guiana - Lab288 P1 (version 2) (version 2) | ecosystem: Host-associated > Arthropoda: Insects >... | reverse complement strand
AGCATCCGGTGGCCGGGGGTGATTTTTATGCTGCTTATGTGCTGCTCCCCAGTAAGGAGGTTGCTGCATAAAAGTTGGCAGTTTGTGTAGGATGCCCAATCTCCACTAGCTGTGATTTCAATGTTTATTGTTTCATCCTGGGTGCATACTTGCGGGTGCTTAATAGAAATTGATATCCTGCGTGCACATATGCCGGTAAGCCCAATTGTAAAAAGGGGGACGCCTATAGAAATGGCCAATACTATCCCTGTTCCGAGGTCATTGCCGAATATATGCAGGCTTATTGCTACTACATTAATCCATATACATAAGGCCAGCCTGCTTTTAATCATATGGCTGTGCCGTCCGGGACTTTTACTTTCTTTATCAAATCCTCCAAAGCACTTTGGGGGGTTATTTTTTGGCTTTTTGCTGTCTGGCTTAAAAGTACGCGGTGGGCGCATACATCTGTAAAAACACCTTGCACATCTTCTGGTATTACATAATCCCTGTCTTGCAGGTAGGCCCGTGATTTGGCCATTTTGTTTATAAAAAGGGAACCCCTTGGGCTTATGCCAAGCTCTAGGGCTGTGTGAGTCCTGGATTCTTGGGCCAGGCGGGCTATATAGTCGATAATGCTGTCGCGGACGGTTATGCTTGCTACTTCGCTTTGCATACGGATTATATCCTGGGCTGTTGCTGCGGGGGTTATGCATCCTACAGGGTTGGTTGTTTGCCTGTCCCGGATTATATCCATTTCGCTTTTGTGGCTTGGGTAGCCTATTGTCAGTTTTACAAGAAAGCGGTCAAGCTGGGCATATGGCAGCAGCTGGGTGCCAGCAGTGCCTACATTGTTTTGGGTTGCTATTACAATAAAGGGGTTTTTTAGGGGATGGGATGTGCCGTCTACTGTAACCTGGCCTTCTTCCATTGCTTCCAGCAGGGCTGATTGGGTTTTGCTGGATGTTCGGTTTATCTCGTCCCCTAGCAGCAGGTTGGCCCCTGCTGCAACCCCTGGCTTGTATTCCAATGTGTTGGTTTCCTTGTTGTATAGGGAAAAGCCTGTTATGTCTGATGGCAGTACGTCTGGGGTAAATTGTATGCGGCCAAAATCTAGCCCCAGGGTGCGGCTTATAGCTATTGCCATTGTTGTCTTGCCTACGCCAGGTACATCGTCTAGTAAAATATGGCCTTTTGCCAGTATTGCGGTTAGGATTTTTATTATTATGTCTTGCTTGCCTACTATTACTTTTTCTATCTCGGTTATTATATTTGATATGGGTTTGGTCATTTTGATGCTCCTGTGGTGGGGATTAATGTGTTGTGCAAAATTATAATTAATTGGTTGCGGATTTTATGGAAAAGGCGGATTTACACGGATTAAAGGCATAATAAAATCTGTGTAAATCCGCTTTTTCTGCTTTTGGGCTTACTGCCGTGCTAAAAATGTATCGTATGGGGCAGTGTTCTGGGGCTGTTGACAAAGGGGTTTTGTGGTGCGGGCGGCAGGTTGCCGCCCCTACGAAACTCCGTAAAATCGCAATGTCATTAACTTAAGGATTAATGTAGCATTTTAACTTAAGGAAACCAACAGCTAATTCAGCCTATCCAGCACATCAGCCGCAGTAGTGTAATCTACTGTGCCGCCTGGTGCAAATGTTGTTGCTGTCACACCTTGGATTATGTCATTTTGGGTACCAAACAGTACAGCGCTATATGCCCAGGCTGAAATTGCCCCTGCATCTGCAAAATCTAAAGAGCCGTCAACAGTTGGTGAACCGGCATACCTGTGCACAAGCACAGCCATTTCCTGGCGGGTAATATTTCTGTCTGGCGCAAATAATGTAGCGCTTACACCGCCTGCAAATCCTTGCTGTGTTGCCCAAGAAATTGCGCTGGCATATACATGCCCAGGGGCAACATCTGCAAACCTATCCACAAAATCAACCTCTGGGGAACCGGCCCGCTCATACATCATATTTATGAAACCTGCGCGGGTTAGTGGGGCTTCCGAGGCTTCCTGTGCTTGTGTTTCTTGGCCTTGCCCGGTTGCTGGCTGCTGCCCTGTTACCGTTATCCGGCCTTGCAAAGCGGCCCGGTCTGCCCCGATTGTTGCGTTTGGCAGGCTTGTGATATAGCCCATTACAGCATGGTCAACTACCCTTGCAGTTGTGATTGTGCTGTGGTTTTGGGTATCACTTTCCCGGGCATCCAGCACATAGCTTATGTCCATGCCATTGAAGTTTGCGTTGCTTGTTATTACCGCGTACACAGCGCTTGGGTTAAAGGGGCGGCCGTTTATGGAAGAAATGCTTACCCGCTCTACAGTTGCCGCGGTGTACCATACTCTGTCCCGGAAGCTTTCCCCAGGGTTAAACCCGCGGGTGGTATCTATGGTGTACTCTATGCCAGAGACATGCATAAATGATGCTGTAAGGGCAAATGTTTCATTGGAAAATGGCAGGCCTTGAGCGCTTGCTTCCAGTTGCTCCAGCAGTTCTGCCCCGGTAAGGTAAACAACTGCTACAGTGTTGGGGAAGGGTAAAACACGCCTTAAGTCTTGGATTGTAATGTCGCCAGGGTAGATAAAATCCCTTAGGTTGCCTGCGTTCCATAGGGCAACTACATAGTCGTCTGCCACATGAATCCTGTCATTGCCTGCCGCAATATCATCTTCGTCAAAGAATGAATTTATTTCCCCAGATACAGCAAACCAGCGCAGCGCATCTGCCCAGAAGTTACCCAGGTTTGTTTCCCCGCTGCGGTTGGCAGTTGCAGAGCCGTCTAGTGTTATTTCAGACCGGGCCACTTGTGCAGACGCAGCATGTACAGCGGTTTTGAATGTATCAACAGCAGTTTCAACATCCGCGTCTGGGGTAAAGTCAGCCAGGGTAATGTCGCGGATTGTGTACTCCAGTGTGGCATTATCAATAATAAGTGCCCCTGCTGTACTAGTTTCAAGGATAATGGCCCCAGAAACACCGGTAACAGATGTGTTGGACAAGCCAATAACTACATCGTAGGCCGCCAAGGCTTGCACCTGTGCAGTGGCTGCTTGTGCAGGGTTTGTAAATTGAAGCCCAGCCAGGCTTGACTCTAGTGCGTTTGATGCAGCGTCTGTGTTGGTAAGGCCAAAGAAGCCTAAGCTTATGCCAACTGTTTCGATTACTGTGTTTGCCGCAAAACTATGGAAATACGCGTTTGCGCCGCTTGTATTGGCAGATACAGCTGTAAGGGCTGGGTTCATTTCCAAAAGTTCGCCCAGGGGGCCAAATTCTACTGCATCACCATGGAAGGCTGTGCCCAGGGTTCCTGTACCAAAGGCAAAGTCATACTTGCCTAGGGCCACAATATCGTACCCGGCGGCCAGCATTAGGGTAATCATTGTGCTGCCGCTATTGAATGCAGCATATCTTGTGCCTTGCAGGAAGTTGCCGGTATCTACCAGCACTACATCTGCGCCTTGGGCCTCAAAGTCTGCCCTGGCAGCTGCAATCAAAGGCAGGGCGTCAACATTGCCCCGCAGGTTGCCGGTAAAAAGCACTACAGTTTTGTTTTCGTATTGCCCCGCCGCCAAAACCGCGACAGGAAGCATTGCTAAGCACATGCTTAGTGCCAGCAATACGCACAACAATTTACTGGAAAATCTTTTCATCTTGTACCATCCTTTTATATATAATTATGAAACCACAACATCCGCTGAATCTTTAACCCGGTACGCCTGGAGATATGCCTCCTCCATAGGTATCCATCGGGTAGCATATACCATTGCAATTTCCGGGCCATTGCGCACCTCAACCCGCTTTATTTGTTCATCTGGGGAAATATCTGAAAATATCCGCATATCCATATACCCGCCCAATACAGGGTGGCAGCTGTACGCCCCTTCAACAATCTGTAAAGGGGATTGTATAACTTCCCGGGTTTTATTTATATCCATTACATTGCAATCAAAAATCCCATAGCCAAAAGCTTCCCCACTGTGCAAAAACGGCAATACCTCATGGCTAAATCGCTCGTGATGAATATTCCCGCCGCTTTGCGCAAAGCGCTCCGGCGTCCGCAGTTCCTTTGGTAAAAAGAAATCATCCATATGGACTACACCAGCACCAGTAACTTCCGCCAGCTGTGAAGCCATTGTTGTCTTCCCGGAAGCGGCCCTGCCATCTATGGCAATAACCTTCGGCAGTTCTTTCATATCATTAAAAATAGGAATCAACCGTACATATTGCCCAGAAATAACCCGGTATGCGGGGTGTTCATTTTCCTTGTAAAGCTGGCTGTGATGGACAGGTTTTATGCCGTCTTTATGGTAATCCCGGAAAAATCCGCCCCATTCATTGTTAAGGGCTTCTGCCTGGGCTATATAATCGCGAAAGCGGTCTTCGGCCTTTTTCATAGGCATCTTCGCCGATTGTACAAATAAGTTAAACAGCCAATCCGCAGGAAGCTTCCGCATTTTCCATGCAGCAAGGTTTACCCGGCATACATCTTCGCAAATAAACTCCGCAACCGGCCCATTGCGGGCTTCAACCCGTTCATATTCTGCGTCGAAGTAACCCCTTACCTGGCCAATATCCCCCAGCAGATGCTCTGCCCCAAAAGCTGCCTGAAAGCATAGTTTTATAACATCCTGGGCTTGGATAGATGGGTGCACGGCCAGTTGTTTACATAAATAATCACTAATAATCATGAGGCCACCTTTGGGTAGCGGGTAGGTATTAGCCGCCCCCGCTCTAGGGCAATAACAATCGTGGGTACAAATATGATTTGGAGGACAATCCCCGGGATAGAGCTATAAAAATAGCTGGAGACCCACAGGCCAAAAACAAAGGCGCTGCCACCCCCAAGAAATACAAAAGCCTGAAACAACCCAGCCACAATACGCCCCGCCAGCATTGCCGCAACAAGGCTGATATACAAATCAGCAGTTAGCCTTTTTGTATGTACCAGCCGCATTGCAAGCCCTGCTGCCAGGCCATAAACACTTAACTCAACCATCATGCGGTATACAGCAATGCCTGCCGCAGGCATACCGGTAATCATACTGCTTAAAAGCGGTGTAATAAGCCCGGCAAAAAAGCCAAAAAAAGGCCCAACAACAAGCCCGGCAAGAAAAACCGGGATGTGCATAGGCAATAGCACCCGCCCCCCAAGGCCTTGAGGAATCAAGTGGAAAATCATTGGCATAACTATGCCAAGGGCAATAAGCATGGATGTGATTACTGTCTTTTTGATATCTGACATTTGTGCCTCCGTACTTGTCATTAAAAAGCAATAAAAAAACCACGTCAGGTATGTGCGCCAAATAGGAAATATATTGGCTTTGCGCCAATTTTCACATTTCCTATGTGGTCATAATACCTTCGTGGTATCTAATGCCGATTCATTCGGCAACTTACTTGAGTCTATCAAAATTGGGGGGTGGGTGTCAAATTTATAGCAATCTAGGCATAGTTATGAATAAATGTCTTTTGTTAATTGGACACGGAAAAGGCAGAAAAGGCGGATTTACACGGATTTTTCAGATCATGACCCTTCGCACATTAGGTTCTCTTCCGAAATTTATTAATAGGCCGACCTTAAGATTTGTTGCGCGCAAATAATTTACCAATTGAGCTATGTGCTCTTTCTTGATTGAGTCAACGGACTTTAGTTCTATCACTATTGATTCGTTAACAATAATATCTGCGTAGTATTTACCTACAGCAATATCATCATAGTACACAGTTAGGGGGGCTTGTCTAGCTACATTAAAATGCTTGGTAAGTTCATAAGCCAGTGCATTTTCATATAGTAACATCGTATCCACCCAATCCGTGCAAATCCGCCTTTTCCGCCTTTTCCGTGTTCAATTAACAAAAGCCAGCGAAAAATATCATCTTATCCCCAACAACTTCCCCACAACCTCTTCCACATAAACATGCACAGGCGCAGTCTGCACACCCATCACTGTAACATTGCACTTTTCTATAGGTATCAATATCTTATGGGCCGGGCTTTTGGAGACAGCCTTTGCCATCTTTGGACTTACTTCCCCATGCATGGAGTTTGCAAAGGCAATGCCAACCCCGCCAATAATAAAATCTACCCGGCCAGAATTGTGCACCACAGCATTTTCCCCTGTTGCGCCATGGTCTGCACCGGCCTTTAGCATTACTGTTGTGGCCACTGTGTTTGTGCCCACCGCGGTTATTTCAACCAGGGGCAGCTCTGCTTTTATTTTTTCTATTATCAGCTTGCCAAGGCCGCCGCCCATCCCGTCTATTACTAATATCTGCATGGATACACTCCTTATTCGCTTCCTTATTCACTTCTTAATTTTACCGCGTTGGCGGCCCGGCGGCGGTGGTTGTCGTCCATTTTTGCGTAGTGCTTGCGGGTGGTGTTTACATCCACATGGCCCAAGACATTGGCAACAAGGTATATGTCACTGGTTTCGGCATAAAGCTGTGTGCCGAAGGTGCTGCGCAGTTTGTGGGGGGAAATATTTTTAATCCGGGTAACAAGGGAGGCGTATTTTTTAACCAGGTTTTGGATGGCCCTGGTGGTGATTCTGCGGTTTTGCAGGGACAAAAACAGGGCGTTTTCGTGGCCTGCCTGGGGTTCGGCTTCTTGCCTTATTTCTAAATATGATTTTAATGCCGCCTCTACCTCGCTGCCGAAGTATAGGATCATTTCGTCGCCGCCTTTGCGGGTTACTTTTATGCCGTTTAGGTCAAAGTCTATATGGTCTAAGTCCAGGCCCACACATTCGGATATGCGCATACCTGTGCCCAGCATTGCAATGATTATGGCAATATCCCGCTGCTTGGTTTGCTGGTGGTAATGCTGCTGCTTTGGGGTTAGGTTTTCGCCGCTTTCTACTTCGTCTATAAGCTTTGCAATCTCGTTAGGTTCCAGGGTTGTAATGGTTTTGCTGTTGATTTTTGGAAAGCCCACAAGCTCTGCCGGGTTGGCGGTTATTTTCTCCTTGCGGTAAAGATAGCGGAACAGCACCCGCACCGCAGCCAACTTGCGGGACTTGCCTTGGGAGGCGTTGGTTATAGGGGTGTCTTGGGCATCTGGTGGGATATAGTATGTTAGGTATTCCATAAAGGCTTCAATGTCTGTGACAGTTAGGCTGCCCAGGTCTGCTATTGTTATGCTGCTTATGGGTTTTGCGTCAAAGTGCTCTTCTGACAAATATCCCAGGAAAACTTTAAAATCCATGGCATAACCCAGTCGGGTAAGGGGGGTGGTTTGATCGCTTAAACTACGAAAATAATCCCGCATAAAGGGAGGAAGCTCTTTAAGCAGGCTGCGGAGTTTAATTTCGTTTTCCTGGGCTGTTTTTTCATGATAGCGCATATTATCACCGTGGTTTTATGTATTGTGGTATACTTGGGACATAATTAACTGTAGGAGGAGTATTCATGGTTTATCAAACAGAAGGCGTATGCAGCAAAGAAATCCACATCCAAATCGAAGATGGTATCATTAAAGACGTAGAATTTTTGTCTGGCTGCAATGGCAGCCTTAAAGGGATTGCGCAATTTGCCAAAGGGCGCAGCCCGGAAGAAGTAATTCAAATATGCAGCGGTATTAAATGCAATAACCGCCCAACTTCATGCCCAGACCAGCTAGCGTCTGCCCTTAAAGGTCTGTCGTAGGTTTATCACCCTGCCATTTGTCAATAATATCCTGGATTTTGTCCGCGTTATTAATATCCTTCATGGCATCTAGAAGCTTCTTCTTGTCATTTGCATGGCCTAGGGTTTCCATTAGTGTGTCAATCAAGGCCTCTGTGCTTGGATGATTTGGCTCGCCTGCGTTGTCTAGGGCATATACCAGCATGTTGATTGCCTTGTCGTATGTGTCCTCTTGCAGGTATAGCTGTATAAGGAAACATATGTCATAAAGCTGCTGTTCATCCCCTGGCTGCTGGGTTTTTAACGACTTAAGCATATACTCCTCTGCCTGGGATAAGTCCCCTAGTGACTGGTTAAGGGCTGCCATGTTTCTTAGACAGTTTGAATAAAACTTCTCGTCTGTTTGCAGCAAGTCCAGGCTTGTGAGGCTGCTGTACATGTTAAAGGCTTCTTCGTGAAGTTTTAGTGATTCTTCTGTATTGCCAGTCTTGCCTGCTAGATAGGCATTTCGGTTAAGTATTGCCAGATAGTCGTTGCGCTTGCACCCGGTTTGGGATATTTTTTTAAGCAGACTTTTATACATTTCCAGGGCTTTGTCGTGATGGCCCAATTGCTCGTGTAAATCTGCCAGGTATTTGCTGGCGCTTACATAGTCATGGTCTTTGTCCTGTACCATTTTTAGGGCCGCTTCCGCATAGGAGGCGGCTTTTTCGTATTCGCCCATATCTTCATGAATAAATGCAATAGAGTGGAGGCTATGTAACACATCATCCGTGTTTCCGGTTTTCCTGCGTATTTCTAGCGCTTCGTCATGAAGGTGTAGTGCCATTTCTTGCTGGTTGGCATCGGCAGCTATATTGGCCATATTGTATAAACTATCCGCGTAGGCAGGATGTTCTGCGCCAAGATAATACTTATATATATGCCTGGTCTGCCTGTAAAACTGGAACGCAGCCTCATGGGCCCCAATATTGGTAAGAACCCCGGCTAGGTTGTTAGAGCGCTTTGCCAGGGTTGTAAAGTCATTGTCTGGGACATGCCAGCAAGACTCCGAATACAAGGCAATGGCCTTCTCTGGCTGGCCAAGTTCTTCATGGATAATGGCCATATTAAAAAGATCATTGGAAAGCCCCAGCCCTCGGGACTGGGCTGTCCTATGCTCAGCAAAAAGGGCATTACCAAAAACCACAGCATCCTCAAGCCTGCGTTCATGGTATGCCCTATTCATTTGCTTCCGTAAGTAACTTATTTTGGTCATGTAATCACCGTTTATCTAGTTTCTTCGCCGTTATCTGGCCAATTGCCTGCACGATTTGTACCAGCACCACCATGATTATAACTGTATAAATCATAACATCTGTCCTATGACGGAAAAGCCCGTAACTTTGCGCCACCTGCCCCAGCCCTTCGCCGCCAACAAGCCCTGCCATTGCAGAGAATGTTATGAGGTTTATAACCAAAAGGGTAAAGCCAGACACAAGGCCGGGAGCGCTTTCTGGTACAAGTACCCGGAAAATAATCTGCATTGGGGTGGCCCCTGCCGCTATTGCGGCTTCTATTATCCCGTCACCCAGCTCGTTAAGGGCGGACTCTACTACCCGCGACATAAAGGGGATTGCCGCGATTGTAAGGGGTACAATGGCGGCGGTACTTCCCACAGAAGTACGCACTATTATGCGGGCAAGGGGGAAAGTAAGCATTATAAGGATAACAAATGGGATGCTGCGCCCTATATTTATAATAACGCCTAATATCCGGTTTAGGGCAGGTATGGGGTAGATCCCGTCCTTTTTTGTGACATATAAAGTTATGCCAAAGACCAACCCCAGCAGTATGGCAAAAAGGGATGCCAAGCCTACCATATATATGGTTTGGGTGGTGGCGGTAGAAAGTATGCGCCACATGTGTTGCCTATAGGTTTCAAATGACTGTGATTGACCATTGGACCAGGATATGGCCCGCTGATCCCAGAATGACGGGTTGTTTAGCATGCAGCACCTTCTTTCCCAGAGTTTTGCCGGTGGTGGTTAGAACCCTGTGCCAGCACCTTCACCCATAAGTCCTTTATTCTCCTTGGCGGCAAGGGTACCCGGTGGGAAAAGTTTTCTTACTTCCTCGCCAGAAACCCGCTCTTTTTCCATAAGCAGCTCTACAATTTTATGCAGTACATCGCTATGGGTTTGGATGATGGTCATGGCTTCATTGTAGGCAGTTGTTACTATGCGTTTAATCTCATTATCAATCTGGGATGCTACCTCTTCGCTATAATTACGGGAATGGGCCAAGTCCCGGCCTATAAACACTTCTTCATTGTCGTTGCCGAATTGTATGGGGCCGAGGGTTTCGCTCATCCCAAACTTTACTACCATATTGCGGGCCATACCTGTTGCCCGCTCTATATCATTGGCGGCACCGCTTGTGATATCCCCAAGCACTAAGGCTTCCGCCACCCGTCCGCCTAGCAGGGACACAATCCCCTGCTCCATAAACCGCTTGCTGTGGTAGGCCTTGTCTTCGCTTGGGAGGGACATTACATAGCCGCCTGCCCGGCCTGTGGGGATGATTGAAATCATGTATGTTGCGTCCAAATCTGGCATTACTTCGTGGCATATTGCGTGGCCTGCTTCGTGATATGCGGTTATTTTACGCTCTTTTTCTGTTATAACCCGGCTTTTCTTCTCTGTGCCTACCACTACTTTTATGAAGGCCTTGCGGATGGATTCCATATCAATACTGGTTTTTTCATCCCTTGCCGCAAGTAGGGCAGATTCGTTCATTAGGTTTTCCAGGTCTGCTGGGGTAAAGCCTGCGGTGGTTTGGGCCACTACTTTAAGGTCAACATCTGTGTCCAGCTGCTTACCTTCCGAATGGACGCCAAGCACGGCTTCCCGGCCTTTAACATCTGGCGGGTTAACAACTATGCGCCTGTCGAAGCGGCCTGGCCTTAGTAGGGCCGGGTCCAGGATATCTGGGCGGTTGGTTGCGGCTATTACTATTACACCTTCGTTGGCGGCAAAGCCGTCCATTTCTACTAGCAGCTGGTTTAGGGTTTGCTCCCGCTCGTCGTGGCCGCCGCCTACGCCAGCGCCGCGGCGGCGCCCTACTGCGTCAACTTCGTCTATGATTATAAGGCTAGGGGCAGAGCGCTTTGCCTGGTCGAAAAGGTCACGCACACGTGATGCGCCCACACCTACATACAGCTCCACAAAGTCTGAACCGGAAATGCTGTAAAAAGGTACATTAGCCTCCCCCGCTACAGCCCTTGCAAGGAAGGTTTTGCCTGTACCTGGAGGGCCTACAAGAAGCACACCTTTGGGAATGCGTGCACCAATATCGCTATACCGCTGGGGGGATTTTAGAAAATTTACTATTTCAGACATTTCGGCTTTTTCTTCTTCCAGCCCTGCAACCTGGTCAAAGGTTACTTTGCGCTTGTCCAGGAAGCTTACACGTGCACGGCTGCGGCCAAAGCTGGGGCCCCTGTTACCCATTCCGCCCCCCTGCATATGCCTTAGTACCAGCATAAGCACAATAAGGGAGCCGCCAAATACAAGTACAAAGGGCAGGGCCTGCAGCCATATACTTGGCCGTCTTGGAGGGTTGAAGTAAATACCTGTTTCCGGGTGGGTTTCCCATACTTGGCGCAGGAACTCCTCAAAACCTGAGATATTGGGGATTTCTACTACATGGGATTCACGTATGCCTGGTATTTGTACTTCTGCCTGGCCTACATTGTTTACCTCCATAGACGGGGTTAGGGTTATGCTTTCTACTTCACCAGCTTCTAAGGCTTGCAGCAGGTGGGCGTAGGTAAAGGGCTCTTCATCGTCGTTGGTGTTTGTTAAATTTCTTATCATACTAAACATTAGCAGTATTGCTACTAGTAGGAAAAAGATGCTGATGTTTTTTACATGTCTTTGCTTTGTCACGTGATGTGCTCCTTTTTAACCGAAGATTACTTCCCCGATAAAGGGGAGATTGCGATAGCGCTGGGCATAGTCCAGCCCATACCCAACCACAAACTTGTCCGGGATTTTAAATCCTGTATATTCGCATTCGGGCAGCTCTGCCTCCCTGCGGCTGGGTTTGTCTAGTAGTGTACATACACCTACGCTTGCGGGGTTTTGCTCTGCTAAGTACCGCCTTAGGTAGGCCAGGGTATGGCCTGTGTCTACAATGTCTTCCACTAGCAACACATGCCTGCCGGATAAGCTCATAGAAGGGCGGTGGTCAAAAGCTACCTGGGATATGGGAGAGGTAGAATCCCCATAACTGGAGACTTTAAGGTGGTCAATCTCTGTTGGTACGGTTATTTTCCGGGATAGGTCTGCCATGAAGATATATGCGCCTTTTAGGCAGCCTAGTAATAGGATGGTTTTGCCTTCGTAGTCTTTGTTGATTTGGGCGGCAAGCTCTGACACCCGGGTTTCTATTTCTTCGGCTGTTTTTAGGGGAATGATTTGTTCTTTTTTGTCTTCTTGGGTCATTCTATTCTCCTTTGTGGCGGCCATGTTATCGCTTTTGGTCAAAACGACTAGATATGCATGTCACCCAGCATATGCTTTGTCCATCTTCTGGCTGATATGCCGTGCTTATGCGGTTATGCTTGTCCATTATCCATAATATACTGCTGCCGCTTGCCAGCAGTGGGATTTCATCCCGCTGGCTTCTTGGGGTTTTTGTGTCGGTAAAATAGTCTTGTAATTTTTTTGTGCCGCTGGGTAAAGTTATTTTATCCCCAGGGCGGCGGGTTCGCAACTCCAAGAGCCCCTTAACCTTATCATAATTAAATGAATGCGTACAGTGTGTTTGGCCTTGATTTTGCGGTGGCTGAAGTAGGTTTAATGTAATTGTAATGTGCTGTATGCATATTGGGTTGTTGGGGGTTAGGTTATGGCAAAAGCCTGAGTTTTGATTTTCTTGAATTTTGCGCAATATAAGGTTTGCATATTCCCGGCAGGCTTTAAAGCGTGGGAGGGATGCTTCCCGGCCGGTTTGGCCTTTGGCTATGTCTATAATTGCTTCTATGTGTGCGGCTTGAATGTCTTCCAGGGATTGAACGCCTCGCAGGCTGCTTATTGCTTCCCGGATTATGCGGCGGGTTATTGCGGTGGGGTGGGATAGTAATTGGTTTATGGGGAGGGTTATGCAGGGCTGCGGGCGGCAGGTTGCCGCCCCTACGGGAAGCTGGTCTGCCCTGTCTGCGCTATGCCCTTTGACAAATGCATCATATGCGGTTGCGGCAAGCGCTTCTTCATCTGCGGTCAGCAGCGCGGCATTCCTTGCAATAGTTGCAGGCACTTGTTCCCCAAACTGTTTACATATGATGGGGATAATCTCGTTGCGTACATAATTGCGGCTATAATCTAAAGATGCATTGGTTTCGTCTGTGATAAATTCCAGGGTGTTTTCAGCGGCATAGGCTTCGATTTCTTTGCGGCTTACCCCAATAAGGGGGCGTATAATGCTGCCGTTAACTGGCGGTATCCCGCAAAGGCCTTTGAGGCCGGTGCCCCTAAAAAGGTTTAGCAGAATGGTTTCCGCGTTATCGTCTTGGTTATGCCCTACGGCTATTTTTTGCGCGTCAAAGGTTTTAAGGCTTTGGTGCAGGTATTTGTATCTTATGTTGCGGCCGGCTTCTTCTATCCCAAGCTTGTGCTTATTGGCATAGCCTTGCACATCTGCGCTGTACACAATAAGGGGTACGTCTGCGTCTTGGCACAGGTTTCGGACAAAAATTTCGTCTTGCCTTGCGGCGCTCCCCCGCAAGTTGTGGTTTATGTGCACTGCATAAACTGAAAGGCTCATTTCATCGCCCAAAGCCATAAGGGCTGACAATAAGGTAACGGAATCTGCCCCGCCAGACAGGCCTACTATTACCCCATCACCTTGGGACAACATACTGTGCTGGTGGATTGTTTTGGCTATGGTTTTAAGCATAATATTTCCTTTCCGTTAGTGGTGAACAGGCCCTAGCTTTATTATAGGTATAAAAATAGCATAACCACACACAAAAATCTTAATTATTTCGACCATTGGCCGGGAGGTTTGCAATTCTCATTAATTTACTATACCCCCGGCTCTGACTTTGCCATATAAATTAGAATGGAGTGCTATCCCAATAAAATCGTGATATAGTACGAATACTAAAGAGAAATTAAGGAGACCCCCATGCCAAAACCCATAGTAGCAATAGTAGGCCGCCCCAACGTAGGCAAATCCACCCTTTTTAACCGCATAGTAGGCGAGCGCATAGCAATAGTTGACGACAAACCCGGTATAACCCGTGATCGCCTATATGCAGACACAGATTGGTTAAGCCACAATTTCACCCTAATAGACACTGGCGGGCTAGACCCAGACTCGGAAGACCAGCTTAACACCCATGTATTCCGCCAGGCCCAAGCCGCCATTGAAAACGCGGATGTTGTACTTTTCCTTACAGATGTAAAATCCGGCATAGTAGATGCGGATATGCAAGTAGCCGATATGCTGCGCAAGGTAGCAAAGCCGGTAGTCCTTGCGGTAAACAAAGTAGACAACCCCACCAGGGAAAATAACGAGATATATGAATTTTATGAACTTGGGATAGGTGACCCTATAGCAATATCTGCCGGCCAAGCCCTTGGCCTGGGTGATATGTTGGACGAAGTGGTGAAATACTTCCCTGCCCAGCAAGAGGAAGAGGAAGAAGACACCCGCATAAAGGTAGCAATAGTGGGCAAGCCCAATGTGGGCAAATCCTCCCTGATTAACAAAATACTTGGGGAAGATCGGATGATAGTAAGCGACATACCCGGCACAACCAGGGACGCGGTGGATACCTACCTTACAAGGGATGGCCAGGAATATGTATTTATAGACACCGCAGGCTTGCGCAAAAAAAGCAGAATAAAAGAAAATGTAGAGCGCTACAGCATACTGCGCACCCTAGCTGCAGTAGAGCGCTGCGATGTATGTGTACTGCTGATAGACGCTGAAGAAGGGGTAACAGAGCAAGACACAAAAATTGCAGGCATAGCCCACGAGCGGGGCCGTGCCGCAATTATTGCCGTAAACAAGTGGGACAAAGTCGAAAAAGACACTAAAACCATGAAGGAGTTTACCCAAAACCTAGAGCGTGACCTTTCATATATGGCCTATGCCCCAAAGCTGTTTATATCCGCCCTAACAGGCCAGCGGGTGCATAAATTGTACGAGCTAATTTTTGCCACATACCAAAACCACGCAATGCGGATATCTACCGGTGTGCTTAACGACGTAATAATAGAAGCCACAGCAATGCATTCCCCCCCTACAGACAAGGGGCGGCCCCTACGGATTTATTACGCAACCCAGGTGTCGGTGAAGCCGCCTACTTTTGTGCTGTTTGTTAACAATAGTAAACTTATGCATTTTTCATATATCCGGTATTTGGAGAATAAGATACGGGAGGCCTTTGGGTTTTCCGGTACGCCGGTGCATTTTATTGTGCGTAATAGGAAAGACACGCCACTCTAATTTATATTGCAAAGTCGGGGCCGGGGGTATCGTAAGTTAGCGCATATTGCAAATCTCCCGGCCAATGGTCGAAATAATTAAGCTTTTTGCGTTTAGTTGTGCTATTTTTATCTCCATAATTAGGCTAATCGCAGCCAATCTTTTCAAATTTGAATGACTGTCGAAAAGATGACTATAGGAAAGAATGTGATTATATGTTTCGTTTGTTGTCCCTATTAATAGGCTACGCCTTTGGCTGTATACAAAGCGCATATATAGCAGGCAGGCTAATCCATAACATTGACATACGGGAGCATGGCAGCAAAAACTCTGGCTTTACCAATGCCAACCGGGTAATGGGCTTTAAGACTGGGGTGTGGATTTTCTTGGCAGATGTGGCCAAGGCTGTTGTTGCTTTTATAATAGCAAGCTGGCTTTTTGAAGGCAGCGGCAGTTTCCTTGACCCCTATGCTGCCAATGGGCTGCTGCCTGGGATTTGGGCTGGGATGGGTGTTGTGCTTGGGCACTGCTTCCCTGCAATGCTTAAATTTAGGGGCGGGAAGGGAATAGCCAGCACTGTCGGGCTAGTGTTTATGCTGGACTGGCGGGCTGCGGTTATTATTTATGTAATTGCGGTTGTGCTGATACTAATCACCAGATACATCTCTCTCGCGTCCTTGGTTATTACCTTGCTTACGCCGGTGTTTATGGCTGTTTTTGCCTATGGGTGGGAGGCTGTTGTTGTGACAGCGGCCTTGGCGGCCTTGGCCTGGTTTATGCACCGGGGCAATATAATGAGGCTTGCAAACCGTACCGAGCGGCGGTTTTCCTTTAAAAAGAAGGAGTAAAGCGCTTTTGGCAAAAATGAGAAAACCCTAATGCCAGCCCCTTAATGCAATCTCCATAGCCCGTCAATAAAAATGTTGGAAATTAACATCATTAAGGCAGTGCAGTTGCTGTGCACGTTGTGTTTTACAGCTATCATTTTTCCACTTTCCCTTAAAGGAGATTTTTATGACAAACCTGCCCGTATTTAAGTACCACCCCAACCCAATAGAAACTGGGGCATTTAAAACAGACGCCACCATGACTTGCGGCTGCTGTGGCCAAGATACTGCTATTTATTATACCGGCCCCTTCTATAGTGTAGAAGAGATTGAAGCCCTTTGCCCGGCATGTATTGCAAGTGGTGAAGCCGCAAAAAAATTTGAGGGTACATTTCAAGACGACCTAAGTATAGAGGGCATTTCTACAGACCCGCCTATTTCAGGCACCCTTGTAAGCGGGGATGCTATAGAAGAAATAACAAAGCGCACCCCCGGTTATAACGGGTGGCAGCAAGAAGTATGGCTTGCCCATTGTGATGACCTATGCGCTTTTATAGGGTATGTTGGGTGGGATGAAATCAAGCAGATGGGCCTTGTAGATGAAATTGCCAAAGACTTAGAAGAAAACAGCGAATATGGCACAATAGAGCATGTGGAAAAATATTGCCGCAACAATGGTGATTTGCAAGGCTACTTATTCCGGTGCCTGCATTGCAACAGGTACCGGCTGTATATGGATTGTAACTAGGGCCTGCTGACACTAAGCCATTATTTCATGCACAAATTCATCAACGCGCTCGCTAAAAATCCTAAATCCGTTAAAGTCACCTTTGGATACGGCTTTAATCATTGTCTTGTCCAAAAAGCCCATCTTATCCAGCCGGGCCTCGCTTCCTAAGACTTTTGTGGAGACTGACTTTTCCAGCAAAGCGCTGGGGAAGTTGGCAGCTAAAACAGCATCAGCTTCATTTTCCAGGGCGCAGCACAGGAAAATACCGATTTTTTTGGCAGTAAGCGCGTCAACATTGTTTTGGCAAAATAAACGCAGCTTTTTTGCAATTTTGCCAATATATACAGAGCCCCCGATGATAACCGTATCGTATGTGGATAACTCCCCACCCGGTACGGTTTTATTTATGTCCAGCAAAGTCACGTCACCCTGTAGTTTTGATTTTATGTTGCTGGCGCAATCTGCTGTGCAGCCGTACTTGCTTGTGTATATGATTAGGGTTTTCATTAATTTGGCCTCCTTATTCATTGTTCTAACTGCCTACTATAATTTACTTATCACCACCCGCCGGGTAGCCAATACATCCACCCCGGTACCCCCAGCATCCCCCAGCACAACATCCCCAATCTCCACTGGCGCAACAACAGTTACCTGGTGCACAGCATCCACCACTGCCATAATCGCCTCTTTAGGGATAGGTTTTGCTGTCTTAACCGGCAGCATGGCAATATCCCCATCCACAACCCGCACAGAAGTTGCAATATTGCGGGTAGGGTTTGTGATCTCCTCTTTGGCATATATCAAACCGGCCTGGCATTGGTGGCCGGTTATTTTTATTTCACCGCCATCTTGCTGCACTGTTAAGCTGCAGCCAACAGGGCAGCTTACGCATATCAATTCTATTGGGGGTGCGTTATTGGTCATTCTTCACCTATTTCTATCATAATCGCCCCAACAGGGCGTTCCAGCTTAAAAGCAATCTGCTCCATTTCACTAGGGATTATTGCCCGCCTTTGTACGGCTTTGATTAACTCCCCGCCGGCAAAGACTTTAATAATCCCTGGTGTATAAGGCCTGTCGCTTCGGAAGCTTAATGTATAATCCTCTGGGCTGCCTTCATGTAAAATAGAAGTTGGCACTGTATAGCGCACACCTTCCCCTGCCTTTACTGTGACCGGCATAACCTGGGCAGTCCCTTCGTCATTTATAAACCTCACAGCATTGGCCGCAGCAGCGTATGCCTCCAATGTTACGTGGTCCACCAGGTCGTGGACATGCAGCACATTGCCGCATGCAAAAACCCCAGGGATATTTGTCTCAAGCCGGTTGTTGACAAATGCCCCACCGGTAACAGGGGATAAATCAATGCCGATTTTTTTCGCCAGTTCATTTTCAGGTATAAGCCCAACAGAAAGCAGCAAGGTGTCACAAGGTACAAAGCGCTGGGTATTGGTAAGGAGCCTGCGGTTTTCATCCACTTGGGCAACATATACTCCTTCTAGCCGCTTATTGCCAACAGTGCGTACTATTGTATGGGAAAGATACAGGGGAATATCATAATCCGTCAGGCACTGTACAATATTGCGCTTTAGCCCCCCAGGGTGGGGCATAATTTCATATACCCCTTCCACTGTCGCCCCTTCCAAGGTCATGCGCCGGGCCATTATTAGGCCAATATCACCAGAGCCAAGTATGACCGCCCGCTTCCCTGGCATGTATCCTTTTATATTTACAAGCTCCTGGGCCAAGCCCGCGGTATAAACACCAGCCCCCCGGCCGCCAGGTATGCCCAAAGCCCCGCGGGTTCTTTCCCTGCAGCCCATTGCCAAAATGATTGCGCCTGCCTGTGCCGTAACCAGTCCCGCCTCTGACACATAGGTAAGGGTGCGGTCTTGGGTGATATCAATAACCATTGCCCCAAGGGCAAAATTGACCCCCAGGGCTTTTGCTTTGTCTATAAGCCGCTGGGCATATTCCGGGCCTGTTAGCTCTTCTTTAAAAATATGCACACCAAAGCCATGGTGGATGCACTGGTTTAAAATGCCGCCAAGAAACCTGCTGCGCTCTATCACCCACACGTCAGCAAGCCCTTCTTCCCTGGCGCGGATTGCCGCAGACAGCCCAGCCGGGCCGCCGCCTATTATGGCTAATTGCAAGCTATTCACTCGTTTCTGGTGTAATATGCCAATATATAAAATGCTATATAATTACTTTACATGCATATATGTAAATATCAATGTATTCCACGAATAAGCTTATTTGCAGCGGCTATTTGCCCATATGGTGTAGATTAAAAATAACCCGTTGACAGCAGTGCCAAGCCGCCGTATAATATCCCGGCGCAATAATGAATATTTTTTAGCAATTTATTTGATATACCACTGATATTCCAAAAGACACTCCAGAAAGAAAGCAATGAAAGGAGCCTTATCATGCCTAAGCTAAAACGTGGCAAACTAGCCCGCACCACCAAAGGTTGGCGTGGCACATGCCCATCATGCAGCCGTACCGGCGTTAAAATGTTGTGGGAAAAAAAGGACGGCGAAGTAACCCTTAAAGTATGCAAAAGATGTGCTGCATAATCTCCGTCACCAATCTGTACCACCATCATAAGTCATCCGTGCCGACATAGCTCAGTTGGTAGAGCAGCTGATTTGTAATCAGCAGGTCTCCGGTTCGAGTCCGGATGTCGGCTCGCATAAATAAAGGCTTCCCAGGTTTTTTTGGGAAGCCTTTATTATTTTCATCTAAAAAATCAACCAAAACGGCCGAAGCAAGTACCCCGCCGCATTATACAAAAACCGCTTCCCAAAAGAAGCATGGGCCCTTTCCACATCCCGGCTTAAATAATATCCCCCGCTGGCATTAACCCTTAAGCTTCGGGCAATTTGGTTATTCACCGCTTCAAGCACTATTTCATGAAATTCCTCACTGTCTATTATCAGCATAGACTCCGTGTCTGACCGGAGGCTTCTTTCATTCAGGTTAAAAGACCCTATTGCCGTAAGCCTCCCATCAAACAAAAATGTCTTAGAGTGCAAAGACTCTTGGCTGCTTTGAAATTCATATAAAACAGCTCCAGCCTCAACCAGGCTTCTTCTTCGTCTAAGGTAGCTTGAAAAGGACGGAATATTTGTTGTAGACGCGATAGAGTTGGTAGACAAGGTAAAATCCGTACCGGTAATAATATCTGTAAACAGCTTAAAATTCCTGTTGGTAAAAACAACATATGGGGATTGGGCTACAACTGTGCTGCTATTTTGGGCCAATCTCATAAGATTGTATGCAATAACACTGTCGCTTTTTACAGATTCTATGGGGTTTGTTACCAATGTTATCCTATTGGCTCCAACAGAGTGGTTATAGTAATCAAAGCTTTCGAAACCTACCCTATGCTGCAAATATAAATTTATATAGCGGTTTATCTGGGTATCCCAGTTGCTGCGCCTTGTTCTATTGTACATAGTTGTCCTTGGAGATGATGTTTTGCTTCTGGCATAGGCTGCAACCTCGGCAATGCTTCCATTAAATTGGGGGTCTGTATTATAAACCAAAACCTCCCGGTCATAAGTTAGCCTGCCTGTATGGCCATCAGGCTTGAAGTACCTGTCGCCGATATTTCTACCACCCATTATCATTAATGTATTGTCAATTATCATGTATTTATCATGCAGGGCCGGGTTGGCAAATTGGGGCCTTAATAAATGGAACCGGTTAAAGCTGTAAATATCTATGTTGTCATGGGCAGCCAAAATATTTATATATCTTGCAGGCATTGCGCCGCCAATTGCGTTGTGGATAACGGTAACATCTACACCCCTTTCAGCAGCACTTAAAAGTCCGCCAATGATTATGTCGCCGCTTGTGCTGCCATTAAAGGCAAATGTTGCAAGAATAATCTGTTCCTGGGCTTGGGAAATAAGGTTTACCCTGTGGAAAAAAGATTCCCGAGGGTCTTCTAGCAGCATAACCCTTTCTGGGGTTTGTTGCTGGCCGTAGAAGCTATCTATAGAATACGCATGGCTTGTGGCGCCGCTTACACCTACCCTTCCCATAAATGGTATAAGGGCTAAGATTATATAAAGGCCGAAGCCAACCATTAATGCTAATATAGAAATTTTTATCCATTTATATTTCAAATACAACCACCTCGTCATTTTATTGTATACAGCAAGGCTGTGATATAGTCACCGAACTGCAAAACCAGAGTGTGAAACGCAGGATTTTTGCCGCGAAACAAGGAAGTGCCGACGACGCTTGCCCACAAGGCAAGCTAGAAAGTGCTGACGCAGTAGCGCGGTAAAAAGACAAATTTCGCACTCTGGTTTTGCAGTTCGGTGACTATTAATAACATACAATATAATCCTAAACATAATATAAACAACCATGCATAGACAATACATTAAAAATTGTAATATACTTCAGCGTAGGGGTTGATGTATATGGGAAATATCCTAAGCTATTTAGACGTGTATGGAAATGTAACCATGGATAAACAAGAGTTTAATAGTATAGATAATGTTATCCTTTGCGAATTTGCTTATATTGATTTTGTAGGAATTGCGGCAACCGATAATAGTCAGATAACTATACAAGAAGCGTATAAAAAAATGATGCGAAGCGGCCAAGGGGTTGTGCCAACAAGGGGCAGCCGCTTTATATCTACCTACACACCGCTGATGGAAAAACTGGCGGCGTCAAAGCGGTTCCAAAACGCTAAACTTTCCAATTTGGTAGATATTTATGACGATGTAAAGCATATGCAGTTTGCGGCAATGAGCATCCATTTAGACGATGATTCTATATACATCGTATTCCGCGGGACAGACCAAACCATCATTGGCTGGCGGGAAAATTTCACCATGACATACCAGGTTATGCCCGCCCAGCTGGAGGCGGCAGCCTATATAGACAATACCATAAGGCCCAACGGAAAATACCGTATCGGGGGCCACTCAAAAGGCGGAAACCTGGCACTATACGCCGCCATGATGTGCCGTGACGACCTGAAAGAGCATGTAATAAAGGTCTACAACAATGACGGCCCAGGGATAAACAAAGAAATGTTTGACGAAAAACGCTTTAACCTAATCAAGGACAAGATACTCTTTACCGTACCCCAGTCTTGCATTATTGGCATGATTTATGACAATGGGGTTGATAAGCAAGTAATAAAAAGCAGCAAATACGGGATCATGCAGCATGATACCCTAAGCTGGATGGTAGAGGGAAACTCCTTTGTGCCCGCCGAAAGGCTGCACAGTGATAGCAGTTCTTTCAACGCGATAGTAATAGAATGGCTGGAGGACATGGACATAATAGAGCGGGAAGCCCTGACCTCCCACTTTTTTGGAGCGTTGGCGGTAAGCGGGGCAAAAAGCCTGTATGATATACCAAAGGGCGGTATAGGCAGTGTTGGGTATATACTAAGGACATTGATAAAATCAAAAAAAGAAGCCAAGGCTGCCACAAGAAAACTGGCAAGAACCGTAGGCCGTAATATCCAAAAAAGGGTGCGCTTTGGTAGCAGAAGGAAGGAGAATAATGAATGATTAAACTATCGGCATATGAAAAAATATGGTTTGTTGCATTTATTGCGGTAGGTATTGTTTTATCTATATTGTGGGGAGATACCGCCATTGGGTTTATAGCATTTGTGACCGGGATTGTATGTGTGCTGCTTGCCGCAAAGGGTAGTAAGTGGAATTATGTTGCCGGGGTGGTAAACTGTGTTACATATGCATGGGTGGCGTATCACAGCGGGTTGTTTGGGGAAGTTGGCTTGTTTCTAGGGTTTTACTTGCCTCTTCAGTTTATTGGGTTTTACTTTTGGAAGCGGAACACACAGGGCGACGGTATTGTTGTGATGGATAAATTGTCCATTGCAAAAACAGCAATTATATTTGCGGGAAGTCTTGCTGTGGTTTTTGCTTTTGGGTTTTTTCTCTCTACATTGGAAGGGCAGGCGACCCCTTACCTTGATGCATTTACCAGTGTATTTTCTGTAATAGCTGCGATTCTTATGCTGCGCAGGTGGCGGGAGTTTTGGTTTCTTTACTTTGCGGTAAATGTAGTGTCGATTATTATGTGGCTTTACCAGCTTGCTGATGGTAACCCTTATGCGGCTACAATGCTGGTTATGTGGGGTGCGTACCTTGTAAACTCTGTTTATGGGGTTTATGTATGGTATAAATCAACCAGGGGGCTGAATCATGCCTAGGATAGGGTTAACCCTTGGTAAATATGCGCCATTCCACTTGGGGCATAAATATGTAATAGACACCGCTATTGCTGAAATGGATAAGGTTATAGTCATGGTTTATGAAGACGATGTAACCCCAATCCCGGCCCGCATAAGGGCCAATTGGATACGCGGTATTTATCCTTCTGTTGAAGTTATAGAGTGCTATGATTGCTTGCAAACCGTGGGTTATACCCCAGAGATTATGCGGGCCCATGATGAATATATCTTAAAAACCGTAGGCAGCCGGGGCATTACTCATTTTTACTCATCTGAAGATTATGGCGCCCATGTAAGCGCAGCTTTAAATGCTATAGACCGCAGAGTGGACCCGGGCCGTTCTGTTTTTTGTATTTCTGCTACAAAAATCCGGGAAGACGCTTATAAACACCGGGCTTTTGTCCCAGATATTGTGTACCGGGATTTGATTGTGAAGGTGGCGTTTCTTGGCGCAGAAAGTACAGGAAAATCCACCCTTGCAAAAGAGCTTGCCCGCAGGCACAACACAGAGTTTATGCCAGAGTATGGGGCCGAATATTGGCATGCCAATCAGCAAGATATGCAGCTGACCCCCATGCAGCTGGTGGAGCTTGCCCAGGGGCATGTGGAAAGAGAAGACCGCAAAATCCTGGGGGCTGACAAGTTTTGCTTTATTGATACCAATGCAATAACAACATATATGTACGCTATGGATTACCATGGCTTTGCCTTACCAGAGTTGAGGGAGCTGGCTGATAAATGCCAAGCCCGGTATGATATTACTATCCTTTGTGAAGATGACATCCCATACGAAGACACCTGGGACAGACGGGGGATAGAGGTACGGGCTGCATCACAAAGAAAAATTGTTGCTGAGCTGGTAAAGCGGGGGATTCATTTTCATAGGGTTTGTGGTGATATTGAGCAGCGGGTGAGGGCTGTGGATTCTATTATCAATCACAGGCCCTAACCAAAAAATTGAATATATATGCAATATGCGTAGGGGGCGGCGTCCTGGAGCTGTTGACAAATGCAAATTGCGGGACCTGCCGCCTGCACTACAAAACTCCTTTGTCAACAGCTTCATCCTCGGCGCTCCACTGCCCATTATAAATGCTAGGCTGCGGGGCGCCGAGGACGCCGCCCCCTACACACGGAAATCAATTTTCAGCAAAACTTGCGAAAATCATCCCTTTGTCATCCCGGCCTTGAGCCGGGATCTCATAATCTGTTGCAAAAGAGTGAGGATCCCGGCTCAAGGCCGGGGATGTTGGATAGTGTAAAATTGATTTCCGTGCCCCCTACACTCATTACGCATAATTATTCGTAAAAATAACTAGCGAGACAGCTCTTTTTTAATGCAGGAGTTATTTCTTTTGAGGTGTTTCAAACTTCATGCCCTTAAGCGCGGCGAAAGGGTTATTCTTGGCACTAGCTTCCGGCTTTTTCTTATTCATATCATCAATAAAGGATTGCACTTCCCGTTTAGACATGGCTCCCCGTTCTTCTTTCTTGCGCTTCTCAAAAGAGGCGTAATTTTCTTTGTATCCGCAGGGGCATACTACCTTGCGCTTTTCGCCTTCCCCTACAATTTTGAGGAATTTAAAGCAGTGGGGGCACTTGCTGCGGATTGATAGGGACACATTTACCCGGGCATTGCACTCCCGGTCTTGGCACACCAGCATTTCACCTTTTTTGCCGGTTACTTGCAGCATAAACATACCGCAGTCTGGGCATTTTGTGGTGGTAAGGTTGTCATGCCTAAATACTTGGGTGCTGCTTTTTATTTCTGCAATCAGGGATTGGGTGTATTTGCGGATATCCTTTAGGAAGGCGTTTTTGTTTTGCTTGCCTGTGGATATGCTTTGCAGCTGCTGCTCCCAATTGCCTGTAAGGGATGGGGATTTAAGGTCTGCAGGCACTAAGGTCAGCAGCTGGCGGCCCTTGCTTGTGGAGAAGATATCCTTGCCCTTTTTTTCTATTAGGAAGTTGTCGTATAGTTTTTCTATTATGTCGGCCCTTGTGGCTACTGTGCCTAGGCCGCCGGTTTTCTCCAGGGTTTCTGTAAGGGCCCGGTCTTTTGTTTCCATATATTTTGCTGGGGACTCCATTGCGGAAAGGAGGGTGGCTTCATTGAAGGGGGCTGGAGGGGCAGTTTTGCCTTCGGTTAGCCTTACCCCTTTTATGGGGATGCGGTCGCCACGTTTTAGGCTGGGTAGGGTTTGGCTGTCTGCGGCTTCCTCGTCTTCGTCTATGTCCAGGTATACGGCTTGGTAGCCTTGGTTCATTATGGCCCGGCCTTTGGCAGTGAAGGTTTCAGCCCCTATTTTTATCCTTACATCCAGCTGCTCGTATTCCAGGGGTGGGTAGAATACGCATAGGAAGCGGGTAATTACTAGATCGTAGATTTTCCGCTCCTTTTCGTTTAGGTCGCGGATATTTACTGGGGTTTCTGTGGGGATTATGGCGTGGTGGTCGCTTACTTTTGCGTTGTCTACATAGTTGGCGTTGGGGCGTATGGGTGTGCGCAGTATGTGGGCGCAGGATTTATTGTATGGCGGTACCATACAGGCCCGCAGCCTTTCTGGGATTGTGGGCACAATGTCTGTGGAGATATACCGGGAGTCTGTGCGGGGGTAGGTTAGGACTTTATGCTCTTCATATAGGCGCTGCATTATTGCCAGGGTTTCCTTGGGGGAATAGCCGAAGCGCTTGCTTGCGTCCCGCTGAAGCTCCGTCAGGTCGTACAGCTTTGGGGGGAATTTTCTTTTTATTGTCTTTGTAACCTCGGCAACAGTGGCTTGGGTTTCGGTTTTCAGTTTTGCGAGAATGTCTTCGGCTTTGGCTTTGTTGAAGCAGCGCTGGCTTCCGCTTTCATTGTCTACCCAGGCCAGGCGGAAGTTGCCCCCGTCGGCGGTTATACCATAGTAGGGCTTTGGCACAAAGGCGCGTATTTCCTCTTCCCTTTTTGCTATTATGGCCAGGGTAGGGGTTTGCACGCGGCCGCAGGATAGGGGGCTGTTGAACTTTGTGGTTAGGCAGCGGGTAGCGTTGATGCCTACAAGCCAGTCCGCTTCTGCCCTGGCTTTGGCAGAGTCTGCCAGGCTTACATATTGCTTGCCGTCTTTTAGGTTGTTGAAGCCGTCACGGATTGCCTTGTCTGTTACCGAGGAAATCCATAGGCGTTTTATTGGCTTATTGCATTTGGCTTTTTCTATTATCCAGCGGGCTACCAGTTCCCCTTCCCGGCCTGCGTCTGTGGCTATGACTATGGCGGATACATCTTTGCGGTGCAGCAGGTCTTTTACGGTTTTGTATTGCTTGGATGTTTGTGGGATTACTGTCAGGCGCAGGCTTTCTGGCATTATGGGCAGGTGGTTTATGTCCCATTTTTGGTAGGCTTTGTCGTATTCTTCTGGGTCGGCTAGGGTTACCAGGTGGCCTAGGGCCCAGGTTACTATATGCTTTGGGCCTTCCATATAACCGCCAGACGGGCGGCAGCCTAGTACCCGGGCTATGTCTTTGCCTACAGATGGTTTTTCTGCTATTACAAGTGATTTCATGTTGTGGGTCCTTTCACAATTTATATATTAAGGGTTCATATATTGGGCGAAAAATGCCATGTCTGGGTCATATACGGTTCTTGGTTTTACGCCTATTTCTGCTTTTTCGAACATTTCTACAAGCTTTTCACCGTCTATAAGCTCTAGCTTTGTGTTTTTACGCTCTAGGTCAAAGGCGGCTTTGGGTAAGCTGCCTGTTGTAATGAATATTCCCCGGTCTGCACCGTTTTGGTCTGAGGCTAATACGCCCATAAACTCCCGCACATGGGAGATTGGTACAGAGCCGTCGTATCGCTTGCATTGAAAAAATACGCTCATGCTTAAGAATGGGTTGAGTTTTAGGGTTGCTGTACCGTCTATGCCGCCATCCCGGGAGGCTTGGGTTATTTTTATATCTTCAAAATCGTATTCCCGCAGCAGCCTGCCGCATAGGTGTTCGAAGCCTGTGGGGGTTGTTTGTTTAAGGATTTCTAGTAGGGACAAATCTTTCTTTTCTTCCGGCTCTATATCTATTGCATCAACGGTTAAAGAGTCTGTGTCATCTTTGTTTTCCCTGGTCTTCCTAGCTATACGGTGAAACTCAATCCATTTCCGCACCATGGAAAGTGCATCTTCGTAATTTAGGGAACATTCCCGGCCTTCGTCTGTCAGTGACCAAACGCCCCGTTTAGATGTTTCTACAAGCTTTTCCCAGGCAAGATATTGCTTTGCCCAGTAAACTTGGTTGTCAAAGCGAAGTTGATTTGACTTTTCATGCCTTTCAGCCAGGAAGTCATCGTCAAGGCCCATTTTTTCCGCAATCCCATCCCGTACTTCTTTTGGCGTTGCCGAGCCGCCTTTTTCTTGTATCACTTCAATAAAGGGCGGTATCCAATTTATGAATTTTGCATGGGTTGTGTTGATTTTACTGTTTGCCATAACATCCCCTCCTGTACATGCAGTATGTCATTATTTTGTAGTGAATACAACTTCTAAATCATAATTTCACCGAAACCGGCAATACTAAGCCCTGGTGATGAAAATGAACATGAAGAGAAATATAAGAACAGACCTGGCCCTAGAAAACCAAGAGCATATAAGCGAAAGCGGCCAAGAGCTTAGCGGCGTGGAAGTAACCACAGAAGAAGACGCGGAGCTTGGCATAACCGTAACCTGGGTAAAGATAACAAACAAAACCGGCGCGTCCGCAATGGGCAAACCAGTGGGCAACTATATAACAATAGAGTCCGCCGCAATGAAGGAAAATGACACCTGCGCCCACGAGGAAATAATAAAAATACTGGCCCGCAAGCTAGGCAGCCTGCACAAACTTAATAAAAATGCCGTGATATTAATAATAGGCCTAGGCAACTGGCAAGTAACGCCAGATGCACTAGGCCCAAAAGTGTGCGAAAAAATATTGGTAACCCGCCATATAAAAGACGAAACCCCAGAGGATTTGAAAGGAAAAGTGCGGGCGGTAAGTGCCCTGTCCCCAGGGGTCATGGGCCTTACCGGCATAGAAACCGCCGAGATTGTGAAAGGTGTGGCCGAAAAAGTAAAACCTGACATGATAATTGCCGTAGATGCCCTGGCCGCCCGCCGCACCAACCGTATAAATGCCACAATCCAGATTTCTGACGCGGGGATAAACCCCGGCAGCGGCCTTGGTAATAAGCGGGCTGCTATTAATTCTGAGACTATGGGAGTGCCAGTTATTGCTGTGGGAGTGCCGACGGTATACATAATGCAAATAGTAAAATCTATAACTATGTACCAATAAGTGCGACATTTATACAGAGGGTAAGAAAATCATTCCCTCCTCAGCCAGTACAAGTTAAAGTATCAATACAAGGTGGAAATGGTTGTTTAGCGTGAGGCCTTGCAATTCGCAATGGAATTTCATGGTATATGTGATTATGATATACTTTCGTTAGCATATTCTAAAAGTGTACGTCTGCCACAACAGCCAACCCGCACAGGAAAATAAAAATTGGACAATAGATGAGAGAGGTCTTGCAAAATGGATAAAGACGAACTGGTTACACTTACCGATAGCGGCGAACAGTTGCTATGTAATGAAATTTTCACTTTAATAGAGCGCAGCCGTCGAATCATTCTTGCCAATGCACGCAGTATGTCCATAGCTTTGTTTTGGGAAATTGGAAAAGTTATCAATGAAAGCATCTTGAAAAACAAACGCGCTGATTACGGTAAAAAGATAGTGTCGTTGCTGGCGACACAATTAAAAGAAAAATACGGCAGTAGTTTTGCAATTCGCAATCTACGCCGCATGATGCAATTTGCCGAGCAATTTCCAGACTTCGAAATTGTGTCGTTAGCAACTACACAATTGACATGGACGCATATAACTGAAATTTTGCCACTAAAAACCCATGAAGAGAAGATGTTTTATTTGGCTGAAGCTGCGCGAAATCTAGTTACTGTTGCGCAATTGCGCAAAATGATAAATCGCAAAGCATATGAGCGAAAGGAAATTGCGGACACACAGCTTACCCCCGAGTCTCAAATTCCACTTGGTACATTCAAAGACCCATATTTGTTTGACGTACTTGGCATAGCCGACGAATACCTGGAGGCAGATGTAGAGGAAGCAATTTTGCGAGAACTCGAGAAATTTATTTTAGAGTTTGGGACAGGCTTCTCTTTTGTAAAACGGCAAAAACGGATGGTTATTGATGGGCGCGACCATTGGCTAGACTTGCTTTTTTATAACAGGGATTTGAAGCGCCTTGTGGCAGTGGAATTAAAATTTGGGCGATTTGAAGCGGCAGACAATGGACAGATGAAGTTGTATCTTGGCTGGCTGGATAAATACGAACGGCGCGAAGGCGAAAATGCGCCTATTGGGCTAATTCTTTGTTCCGAAAGTGGCAGGGAGGAGTTGGAGTTTTTGAAGCTTGACCGTGATGGGATTATGGTTGCTGAGTATTGGACTAAGCTGCCGCCTAAGGCTGAGTTTGAGCGGAAAATACAGGCTTTGCTTGCTGAGACGCGGGAACGGGTGGAGCAGCGGGGGATGCTTGGTGGTAATGATGGGTAGGTAAATTACTGTTATACAAGATGGAAGACAATAAGTTATAATCATCGCACTTGAAAATAGTCACACTGTGGTGGTCTCTTTTGCCGCACTACTGCGTCAGCGCCTTCAGCACTTTGCTTCGCAAAGCTGCCCTTCGGGCATCCAGCTATCTTGCCGGTGTTATCTCGTGGACCTTCTTGGCTCGCATCGTTGGCACTTCCTTGGCATGCGGCAAGAATCCTCGCCTCATCGTGACTATTTTCAAGTGCGATGACTATATTTCCTAAATGCGATGGCTACCGGGCTAAAGCGTCAAAGTATTTTATTATTTTTATAAAAAACAACCTAGAGCGTGTTAATATGCTCTTAGTTGTTCAAAGTCTTAATTGTTATAATCATAGGTGTGCAAAGGGTTGCATGGTGATTTGCTTATTTTGCGAAGTTTTAATGTCTGTAGCATGGGGTTAAATCTCTCGCCTTCCAGGCGGTGGTGGTTCAGTTGTCAATTTCAAGATGGTATCCTATCGCAACAATGACAGAAACATCATTAGAGTATTGGCTTTTGAAATTCCTATGCCTCGCTCGTTATTTTGATTGCCTTATCAATGAAGCTACTGCCTCGTTAATATCTGTTTCTGTGGTTTCTTTAGACCATTCCTGCCAGAATTTCATAGTATTGCTGTTGGGCTTTTTGATAGGTTGATTAACAACGATTCTGCTAGGCAAAAGGCTTGCATCGCCAACCACTAGAGCCTCTCCAATGTCTAATATAGGCAATAGTTCTGCAAAATCACCCAAGCTGTCAGGCAGCAGTTTTTTAACTACATTTTGGTCATCGGCATTGGTCAGTCTCATCGCTATAAAATTCCCAGCTTGACTCAGTACAGTTCTATTTACTTCAGCAGGGCGCTGAGAAATCACAATCAATGCAACGCCATATTTGCGCCCCTCTTTGGCTATTCTTTCAAAGCTTTGCAGGCTAGAGCTTTCCAGAGTGTGAGTAGTGAGTTGGGGAATATATAGATGAGCTTCATCGCAAAAAATTGCGATAGGGTGAATCTTGGATTTATCCATCCATTGCTGTACAGAAAATACTAGTCTAGAAATTAAAGAAGCTACCAGCGGAAGTATGTCCGAGGGCACTTCAGAAAAATCTATAATTTTAACGCCATCAAAATCAGGGGTTGATGTTTTTAGAAGTTTATTACACAGGTCAACCATATAAGAAGACTTCAATAGTTCGGCATCCGAGCTAAACATGAAGTTTAAGCGCTTGTCACCAGCCTTACTTTCTAGTCGTTGTATAAATCTTGTTAACTTCCCGAAATAAGGCCCTTGCTTTCCTTTTGCGGTAGCACCTGGCTCCATTTTCACGTTCTCTTCTTTAAATTCACTTAAAAGAGTCGCAATGTTATATGGTACAGGGCTATCAAGTGTTATAACATCGACCAAATCAAGGCGTGAGTTGCTCTCTAAATGCTTCTTTTTTCCCTTTATAACAGCATTTGAAAACATCATGGCCTGATTAGGCGCGTTATCATCACTTCTATCTAGCATTAATGCTACCATTTCTTCGTAGGTCAGAAGCCAGTATGGTAGAAAAATATTATTCTCGCCTAATGAGTCATTGGGGCCTGCTATTTTAAAGCATTGTATTCCATTGCCCGCAAGTGGCTGATACTCACCGTGAATGTCAAAAAGTATAGCGTTTGCAGATTTTAGCTTGGCTGTTTGCTCAATAACATTAGCAACTGTGTATGATTTTCCAGACCCCGTACTTCCTACAATAACAGCATGTCTTTGAAAGAGTTTGTCCCCATCCAAATAAGCCTTAGCATCATCATTCAAGGTATAGTTTCCAATTAAAAGCGGTTGATCTATATCGGCCAGATTCTTTGTGGATATGACTTGCATAAAATCCGAGAGCATCTTATCTGACAACATGAAGCATTTAGACGCTATTTCTGGCACAGACTCTAAAGTTCTTTTGAAGATATTATGCTCTGTGCCTTGTTTTTTTAAATAAGTCCCTATTAGGCTAATTTTAACGATGTCATTAACCAGAGCATCTTCATCTAGCTCACTTGCTTCAGCATCTGGTTCATTGGTATATTTGCGAACTATTTTGTTGACTAAACCTATAAGCTTTCTGCCTATTTTTGAAGATTCAATTACAACTAAATGGTTAACCTGTAGCCTCGAAAGAGCGCTTTTATCTGTAACTCTAACCACTACATTGGATGTGTCCACACTCTGCACATCTCCCAAAGGCGAACTTTGGCCAAAATTTAAAATATCCATCATGCTCCTCCTTTAATTAAAAATACTTAGAAATCCACCTAAGCTCCAATAATCACCATCTACCACGATATCTAAATCTTGTGAAGTAAATCTTGTGCTAGAATTGTTTTCAGCATCCATCTGTATAATGATAAAATTGCTCGAGTGCTTTTTTATTAAAGTTATCTTATCGTCATAAACTTCTCTCGAGACGATGACGATAGGTTTGCCCGCTTTTATCTGTTCAAGCATAGGACCCTGGATATGGTTATCGTTGAATCCGTATCCATAACACAGATAGCTAGTGGCATTATTTATTATTTCGTCCACATTGCTCAATAAAACCCTATTATAGTTATGCACTAAAACCGACTCGTATTTTGACGTGCCAGGTGCAATAATGGCTGGTACAAGTTCTTTAGGCACATCATGTTGCAAAGGTATTGACAGTACAGCCCCGTCCGTATCGCTAAATAAATCAAGGCAGCCGTGTATTTTGAATAAGTTCACAATATCTTTCTTCTTTACTGGAGCGGTAGAAAGAGTTTTTATATACATTCCTGAAAATCTCTTGTCTACAGGAAGTCGCGCTTCATCGCACGCATATTCTATCGCTCTGTCATAATTTGTGGTTACTATATTAACATTTTTCTGGCTCGTTGAATAAAATTCCTTTATTAGATTTGATAAATCCAATAGATGATGTGAGTTTTTTCGACCCATAAGCAAGCTCAAGTCCGCTGAATTTATGAACTTCCATGTTTCCAATGCGACATCTTTCATGAGTGTGTCCGATAAATTTTTACCCGTAAGAGAATTTTCTAAATCCACGTCATTATCTAAATCACTAACAACCTTTTTCCAACCTTCATCATCCTTATATACATCACCCAAGGAACTCTTTAAATGCTCTGCTAACTTCCACATTCCCGGTATATTCATGGGAACAGTAACCCCTGACCCCATCAGAATAACAGGTACATCATTAAGTAATTTTTGTACTTGGGAGAATATATCATCTCTGCTACTCATTGCATCCCTCCAACATAATTCAAACCAATGCACAAAACAAAGTCACATTACCAAATATTGTACCATATCTCATGTCAAGATTCTACAAAATATCTGTTCTTTGGATTGAACGAGGCTGGGGTGCAGGAGCAAAGCCTCGCAAAATCTGCAACCTCCATCACAATAGTGAAGCCGATTTTGCCGTACAATGAAGACAGAGAAAGCGGGAGCAGGATTGTCTAATAATATGTTGAAGCTTTCCGATAACGATAGACATTTGCGCGACGGATTTATCGCGTTTGTGTCTTACTGTGAAAATAAGGAGAAATATAGCGACTATACAGTCAAAAATTATTTAGTGCAGGATAAACTCCAGCAGAGCTGATAAACAAAACTCCAGTATTGCGATGAATTTTTTGCAATTAGCAGTAAGCACTCAAGAGCAGCTTTACGAACTGCTTTTTTAATACCTAAAAATAATTTTGAAACATGCATCACAAAATGGCCCTTAAGTGTCATTACTTTATAAAGAGATATTTTAAGGTGAATAATTACCCCGCCAACCTCCAATACTCTCAATAAAACAAAGGCAGGAGATAAAAGATGGATTACACCGTAAAAGTAGTCGTAAAGCAGGCAGCAATATCCGACGAAGAAAAAGCTGATCGCATAACCCAATTTAACCAAGCCTTCGTAACAGCAGCAGTAGACTACTACACAAAAAAGAAGCCCCTATATACCAGTCAATCATCCAACCAAAATCCCCCACCCATTGAAAAAGCCTAACCTGCGCATTATACTTGCAATATATCAACCATTGCATATGCGAGGTGTAGACGCATGAAAGAGCTAAGAATAGCAACATTCACAAGAGGAAGCACCAACAAGCAAACCAACCGGGGCAAGCAAAAAAAAGCCACCCAATCCTCAAAGATATCCCTACGGGAAGTGACCGTAGACGACGACCTCCCCCTGCAAAAAGAAATGATACGTCAATTTATAAACACCCAGCCAGAGCAAAGCAAGGGCGTAATATGGGTACCAACCGACCTGGAATATGTAGAAGCGGGGGTATCCGGCTTTCACACCCATGCATCCAAGCGCAAAGGCCTAAACCAAGCCTTTGACGACGCAAGGGCCGGCTTATACGACATACTAATAATCTATAAGCTAGACCGCTTCGGCCGCCGCTCTGTAGAAAGCCTTAACCACGCAATAAAATTCCTAAAGCACTGCCGCATATGGGTAGTAGACAAAAACCGGGAATTCACCAACAATGGCGATGCAGATGAGATAATGAACTTCATAGAATTTTGGTCGGCAAAAAAGGCGTCCATTGACACAAAAATACGTGTCACAGACGCCATGAAAATGATACACAATGACGGGTATTGGACGGGGGGTAACCCGCCATATGGATATATAAACCACCCCGAAATCTCAAACATGCTGCAAGTTGTCCACGATGAGGCAGAAGTAGTAAAGGTTATCTTCCGCATGTATGCCATAGACGGCTTTGGCATGCTAAAAATTGCAGGGATACTTAACGAACAGGGCAAGCAGACAAAGCTGGGCAACGCCTGGAAAAGTGAAAATATCCGCAAAATACTTAGAAATACCGTATACAAGGGCTTTCTTTCCTATGGCAAAACCATCACTACAGAAGGTGAGTTTGGCGCATATCAGAAATATACTAAAGAAGGCGAGGAAGCTGTAAGCGACAAGTATTGGCCAGAGTTTGACATAGTTGGCGCAGAGTTATGGGGGCGAGCCCAGCGCATAAAAAATTCCCGCGTCACGACGGACAACCTCTTTGGCCGCAAAACCCCAAGCCGTTCCCGCACAGGGCAGGGCTTACTTGTTGGCGTGCTTAAATGCGAATGTGGCAGTAATATGACATATAGCACATCCAGCAATTGGCTAGACCATAAGCGCACAAAGAAGGGCGAACCATATGGCGTATACAGATGCCTAAAACGCCTAAAGTCTGGTGTAGCCGCTTGCGGGGCAGAGAAAGGCATGTACAAATCCCAAGACATAGAGAGTGTGGTTGCATCCACAATAAAGTCATACATCCAAGACATAATCACAACAGGGATGCTTGATGATATTAAAAAGAAAACCGTAGAAGCCAACAAAGATGCATCCAGCAAGCTAGATGCCGCTAAGCAAGATGTAGAGCGGTGGGCAAAAGCAAAGGAAAACTCCAACACCGAGCTTATGAAAATCCTCATGGGGGAGGATTCACAATTCAATAAAATTCAGCTAACCGAACTATACGAAAAAGCTGCCCGTGAACTAGACAGGGCAACCCGTGTATATGCCGAGCTTGACGCCGTAATGAAAAACGACGGAGCAGACGAAGTTGACGTTTTGCGACTTCAGGACCTGCTTAACAACTGGGAGGATTTTTTCGAAGGGGCAACCCAGGAAATTAAGCGGCAAATGATAAGGGCTATCGTAAGCGAGATTGCCCTCAAGGGGAAGGAAATAACAGTGGAGATTGCTTTCGATGTTGCTATGTATTTGGAAAGTGTAAGCATCATAAACACCGAAAATCCACACTTGCAAAATTGTAACAGTGGGAGTCCCCACAGTAGTTGACGCCGCAACCCTAGTAAACGACACAATGGAGCGTATGCTGGACGAAATGGCAGAAGCCGCCCCAGACGAGCAGACCTTTTACGATATGCTGCGGGGGCTGCATGATGAAGAGCGGTATGGGCTTATAAAAGAAATTTTGGACCCTTATGAGGGCAATATGTTTGTGACCCCCAAGGATGTGGACGCAGTTATTGGGCGGCTGGCGCATATTATTGCCAGCGGGTTTAATATTGCATTGCACCCTGGGATTACTCAGGAGGATGTTAATCGGTATTTGAATTAGGGGGAACGGATTGCCCATGTTGCGAGTAATTGCTTAGATATGGCGCTGTACTCTGCACATGCAATATCTTTTTTAGATAAAGGCCCTATTTCTGTATAAGTCCTTTGCCTAAAGGCTGTATTTTTTCGGTTTACGGTATTGTCAAAATATGCATTGTCTTTGCAGTTTATGCTCTTCGCCGGAAGCTGTGTTTTTTACACACATTACGCGCTTAATCCACCCATGGGCAGAAAGCTTCCACGTGCCATTTCCTTCGGTTTTATATATAAACTCTGACAAAACATTATCTCTGGAGATTTTGTAATACACTACCCAAGCCCCACAACCAGCTTAGTAATCTCCTTACGCATAGGGTGGTCTGCCCTGCCCAGCACCTCAAACAACGCAGACTCCATGGTGGTTACTACGGCCCCGGCTTGGCGCATTCTTTCCTCTGCATACACACGGCTTGGGTCTTTGCGGGAGCCTATGCAGTCTGCCAGCACATACACATTGTACCCGGACTGCAGCAGCTCCAGCACCGTAAGCTGCACACAAATATGTGCCTCTATGCCGGTTATAATCACGTTTTTCCTGCCTGTTTCGGCAAGCATGTTCCTAAATTCTTGGCTTTGGCATGCGCTGAAGGTTATCTTTTCCACGGGGGTAAACTCCCCAATGGCCTCCTTTATGGCTGGTACAGTTTCCCCTAGGCCTTTTGTGTATTGCTGCAGCACTATCACCGGAATGTCCAGCAACTTGCAGCCAGATATACAGGCTGCGGTGGTCCGCACCAGGGTTTCAATATTGTGGATAGAGGGCGCTAAGCGCTCCTGTATGTCTATCACCGCTAAAGCTGTATTTTCTTGTGTTAGCATATAAATGCCTCCTTTATATTAGACAAAAATCTGTAACCAAGGCGCATGGTGTTCCATCTTCGGCAAAGCCAAAATAAGAAGGATACGACCCGTCGCCAAACCCGCTGGAAAAACAGGCATAATCTTTGTTTTCGTTACCAAACGCGCTGGTTAGCATATAGGAATATGTGTTTACATAGTTGGCTTCGAATTCGTCTTCGAATTTTTCGTAGTAATTGGTTTCATGGTCGGCATCTATTTTATCAGCTACTGATTTATCCATAAAGCAGCCGGTTCCTGTATCCACGCCATAGCCATAGTATCCGTCTGGCTTAAGGTCTGCCAACCCAGCCTGCTGCTTTTCGCTGGTGGTGGCCATCTCCCACCTTACGGGCTTTTTATCAGAAAACTTTAGCATTGCCAGGGCAACCCTGTTGTCGGCAGTGCCAAAGCTGTCTTTGAAATTTGCCACAGATATGGAAACGGGATAAGCCCCAGGGGGGACGGTGGTTAAAAAGGCTTCTGGCTTATAGCAGACAAATGGGTCTATGGCTACAACATGCCCGGTTTCTAGGTAAATGTTTCCTATTTCCTTTTTGGTGAGGGTGACTTCCATGCCTAGTATTTCGCTTGTTATGGTTACATTGGTGTTGTAGGCTTGGTTTAGCAGGTCATCGTTTTTGTACATAATTTCACTCCTTTTAGTATTAGTTACCCGTGCATTCCTGCGTCGGAAAACCCTGTTTTGATATTGCCGTTTACAGCAATAGAATGCCCCCAAAATATATCCCCATCGTTAAACCATAGGGAGTATCCGCCCCCGCCTTCCACATCTTCTATTGCTATGTGGTTTAGGCATATCCGCTTAACAAAATCCTCTTCTGTCATGGGTACAAATTCTGTGCCTTCTTCACAATCATCGTACTGCCACTGGTTTCCCAGCTCCAGCAGCTCTTCTGCTGCGTATTGGCTTGCTTTTTGAATAAACCCTTCAAAATCATCAAATATGAATGCAAGTGTGCTTATATCCTCTTCACCATACAGGGATAGCAATATTTTTTTGCCTTTATAATCAGCCGTCCCGTCAAACCAGCCAATTTGCCGGTTTAAAGTAAGAAGCTATGTTCATAGAGTTCAATGTCGCCTTGGCGGTCAGATTTACACCACTCTGCGTCGGCTTTTTCTAGCTTGCCTTCTTGGCAAGCGTCGAAAAAGCCTCCTTGATTGGCGTAAATCT
>Ga0131853_10001854_pt1 | contig 37720 bp, 21 predicted proteins | sample TergutLab28metaG_FD_92764 | JGI IMG/M metagenome (GOLD analysis project Ga0131853, IMG submission 92764) | Labiotermes labralis P1 segment gut microbial communities from Petit-Saut dam, French Guiana - Lab288 P1 (version 2) (version 2) | ecosystem: Host-associated > Arthropoda: Insects >... | reverse complement strand
TATTCATTTTCAGGTAAGCAAAAGCTGACCCAACGCCTGTCTTTTGAGAAAGTAAGCTCAAAAGAGGCTTCCGCATCTTCTTCGGTGGCCGGGACAAAATTGTTTGCTTTCATATATGTAGATAAGCCTTTAATAAATTGTTCCGGTTTGAGTTGGTTTCGATTCTGTATTTGAATCGTTGTAAAGGTCATTCCCATTTTTTTCTCCTTAAGTTATGATGGTTTTTATTTCATAAATATATCTTTAATTATTAAGCTATATACTAAGTCCATAAGACCTAAGTATTTCGGTGTTTGCGGCTTTACGCCGCTCTAACTCTGCTAGTGCGTTTGCATATTTATCAGGATTATCAAGGATTTCATCAAGTTTAACTCTTATTTCATTTAAACGTTTGCAAAATACTTCATAATACTCTTCGTAACTTTCACTTTTACCGCGAAAACCATAAGGACAAGAAATAGCATATTCTTCGCGACTTTTAATGGTTTCCATAAAATCACCGCGATAATTAGCTTTGACATATAATAGCCCCTCATTATCAGAATTGCCGAAAGAGTTATTGCCGAATTGTTCGTCATCCCCATAAATAACTATACGGTTAAGATTATATTTGCGCAGGTATTTTAAATATGATTCATAGTTGGTCATTTTATTAAGCAACGGCAGCATAATCTGTTTGGTTACTTTAAGCGAACGTTTCACTTCACCAAGGATTGATTGACTATCACCGTTTGTATAAGAAAAAGTCGATATGCTTTTTCTAAAAATGGGGTCAAAACCAGACGTAGTTACCTCTGAATAAAATTTAAAATTTCTATCAAGCCAACTTGTATTATCCCGTGGGCTGATGCTTAAATCGATAGACTGCCGATAGACCGTGGCGACCCCGCCCAAGATATTAAATTCCTTATATGTTGATTCTCCCCCCGACCCCTCATTCTTATAAGTTATGACATGCAAAATTTCTCCATCAATCACCCGCACAAAATACGGCTGTTTCCCTTTTATTTTCATATATCCAAGCGGTGCCAATGCTTCACCAAAAACTTGTTTGAAAGCGGCATTCAATGTGGTTGGGGCTTTACCCTTTTGCTTATTTCCGGCTTTCTTTAAATGCAAGGTCAAAGTGTCGAAATCTTCCGGCTTAATCTTTGGGCTTTCAGCCATAAGCTCTTTATCCAAACCAAGTAAGGGAGCCATTTTTAATAGCGCTTCTTCTTTGAAAATATAATCGCCGTTCCATATTTCCTGTAATTGCTCTAAAGTATAGTTTTCAACAAGCAGCGGTTTCCAAAAGTCAAGATTTCTCTGTTTAGTTTCGGGTTCCATACCGTAAGGAGTACCGACATAAACTTTATCCTGCCCGATTTCGTTAAACAAATTGATTTCGACAAAGTCGCTGTCGATAACATCCGCTGTTATGCAGGTTGATTTAATTGCTTTTGCTATTTCCTGTGCCGTTTCAATTGCTTCTTTTCCGCAGTATTCATTTTCAGGTAAGCAAAAGCTGACCCAACGCCTGTCTTTTGAGAAAGTAAGCTCAAAAGAGGCTTCCGCATCTTCTTCTGTTGCCGGAACAAAATTGTTTGCTTTCATATATGTAGATAAACCTTTGATAAATTGTTCCGGTTTGAGTTGGTTTCGATTCTGTATTTGAATCGTTGTAAAGGTCATTCCCATTTTTTCTCCTTAAGTTATGATTTTTCTATCACAAATACTCAATATAATAAAAAATCCCCTTGAATATAAAAAGGGGATTGAAAAATCCCCCTCTTTAGTTATAATATAACACATTATTACTTTAATCAAGCGAAAATTCTAAAATTTTGCTAAATTTCAATAGATTTAATAAATTTTAATTTCACGAAAGTAAATTGCAAGATAAATTGCAACTATTAAAAAAATCTTGACAACAAAAAAACCAAGGTGTATATTATAATCACCTACATTCATACTGGAATAGTAGGAATTAAGAAAAGGAAGTTTTTATGAGCAATATCATCTACATGGATAATGCGGCAACGACAAAAGCAGCGCCGGAAGTTTTAAAAGAAATGTTACCGTATTTTTCCGAAAACTATGGTAATCCCAATAGTATTTATGGTTTGGGGCAAAAGTCTCAAAAAGCAATGATGGAAGCCCGTGAAATTATCGCCGGGGCGATAAAGGCGGAAAAAAGTGAAATTTATTTCACTGCCGGCGGGACAGAAGCCGATAACTGGGCAATTAAAGGTGTTTGTGAAGCTTATGCTGATAAGGGCAAACATATTATTACTTCAACCATTGAACATCATGCGGTTTTGCATACCTGCGAATATCTGGCCGGAAAAGGTTATCAGATTTCTTATGTCGGGGTTGATGAAAATGGCCTAATCCTTATGGATGAGCTAAAAAAGGCGATTCGTCCCGATACGATTTTAATTTCAGTCTGTTTTGCGAATAATGAAATCGGTACTATCCAGCCAATCCGCGAAATCGGTGAATTGGCATCATCAAAAGGGATTCTTTTTCACACAGATGCCGTTCAGGCTTTAGGGAAAATCTCAATTGATGTGAAAGAGTGCCATATTGATATGTTGAGCGCAAGTGCGCACAAATTAAACGGGCCAAAAGGTGTCGGCTGTTTATATATCCGTGCGGGGTTGAAAATTGGTTCTTTTATTCATGGCGGGGCGCAGGAACGCAAACTTCGGGCCGGGACGGGTAATGTTCCCGGGGTTGTTGGGTTCGGTACCGCTGTGAAACTTGCATTAGCCAATATGTCTGATAAAGCAGAAAAAATAACCGGGTTACGTGATTATTTGATAGAAAAAATAAGAGTTGAGATACCTTATTGCCGCTTGAATGGCGACTATAAAAAACGTTTACCCAATAATATAAATTTTAGTTTTCAATTCGTTGAAGGTGAAGCGCTATTAATTATGCTTGATATGAAAGGAATTGCTGCTTCCAGCGGTTCGGCCTGTTCTTCCGGTTCGGCTGACCCGTCACATGTCTTGCTTGCAATTGGCTTACCTCATGAAATTGCTTATGGCTCATTGCGCTTGTCATTAAGTGAAGAAAATACTTTTGCGGAAGCTGATATGGTCGTGACAGCCCTCAAAGAAATAATAACAAAATTACGCAGTATGTCACCGTTGTATGAAGATTTTATTAAAGGAGAGAACACATGTATACAGAAATAGTAATGAATCATTTTGAAAATCCCCGTAACGTCGGGGAAATAGAAAACGCTTCCGGTTATGGTGCCGCCGGTAGTGCGCACTGCGGCGACACTATGCGCATATACCTCGATATTGATGAAAATCAGGTTATTAAAGATTGTAAATTTAAGACCTTTGGCTGCGGTGCTGCGATTGCGAGCAGTAGTATTGCAACCGAGATGATAATCGGAAAAACAGTTAATGAAGCAATGCTTGTTAATACCAATGCTTTGGTCGAAGCATTAGGCGGCTTGCCTGAAGAAAAAGTTCATTGTTCTTTGCTTGCTGAAGATGCAATCCGGTCAGCACTTTGGGATTATGCCGAAAAAAATGGGATAACGATTGAAGGATTGATTAAACCGGAATCAAATATTGAGGACCACTAGAATCAATGAAAAAAGTAGTTGTCGGAATGTCGGGCGGGGTGGATTCTTCCGTTACGGCATTTTTACTTAAAGAACAAGGTTACGACGTAAAAGGCGTGACTATGCAAACATGGGAAGTTGGAGCCGTTCACGGGCTAGCTTTGATTAATGATGCGAAAAAAGTCGCTGAAGCCCTTGATATTCCTCATGCTATTATTGATTATAATGATGTATTTAAGAAAGAAGTCATTGATTATTTTGTTGCGGAATACTTGAATGGCCGAACTCCTAATCCTTGTACGGTTTGCAACCGTTTTGTTAAGTGGGAGTCGCTTCTGAAATATTGCCATGATATAGGTGCTGACTATGTTGCGACCGGTCACTACGCACAAGTGAGAAGAATATCGCTAATAAGCAAAACATCATCTGCGAAAAGAGTATCGCCGGTGAATAAAACACCATTCGATGCAAACCCGCCCGCTCGTTACACGCTAAAAAAATCATCAACCACTGCCAAAGACCAAACCTATGCCCTTTATAATTTAACTCAGGAACAACTCAGTAAAACTTTAATGCCGTTGGGCGAATATACTAAAGATGAAGTCCGTCAAATCGCAAGACATAAGAATATTCCGGTCGCGGATAAACCGGACAGCCAAGAAATTTGTTTCATTCCCGATGATGATTATGCCGGTTTTATTACCAGAAATGCGGCATCATCAAATCTTCTTGTTCCGCCGCCGGGGAATTTTGTTACAACTACAGGAGAAATATTAGGAATCCATAAAGGTATCACCCATTATACAATCGGGCAGCGAAAAGGGCTTGGCCTTGCAATGGGACATCATGTCTTTGTTACCGAAATCCGGCCGGCAACAAATGAGGTAGTGATTGGTGAAAATGAAGATGTCTTTTCGGCGGTTCTTAAGTGCAATCGCTTAAATTTCATGGGCATGGCAGATTTGCCTATTCCGCGAAAAGTTACTGCCAAAATACGTTATGCCCACCAAGGTGAAAAAGCCGAAATCAAAATGATTTCAGCGGATGAAATACTTTGTACTTTTGAAAACCCCGTCAGGGCAATTACGCCCGGACAGGCAGTGGTATTTTATGAAGGTGATTATGTTCTTGGGGGCGGGACGATTTGCTAATAGATAGAAATAAAACTCGCCACCCTCTTATCAAATACCGCATAATACTTAAAACCACAATCCTTCAAAACCGTGGCCGCCCGGTCAAAACCACGGGTCATATCCGGACCGGTATGGGCATCGGAACCGATAGTGATGATTTCGCCGCCCAATTCACGGAAACGCTTAATAATTGCATTACTTGGATTTAATTCCCGCAAGCCATAACTAATTGCCCCGGTATTAACTTCAAGGCCCTTATCTGCATTGACCAATGCGGTCAATAGTTCATCCAATATATCACGATAATCATCATAAAAGTAATCATTATCCTTATTCATACCGACCCGGACCACATAATCAAGATGGCCAAAAACATCAAAGTTGGTGAATTTGCGGATATTGTCAAGCGCCGCGGCAAAATATTCGCGGTATCCTTCTTTATCCGGCCGGCTCTCAAAAAATGCTGGAAGGTAAGGGTCTTTTCGATTGCAAATATGCAAGGAAGCAATGACAAAATCAAAATCATAAGTCTTCACATACTTGGCATTTTCCTTGGTCAAATGCGGCTGCAATCCCAGTTCAATACCAAAATTTACAACTATTTGCCCGGCATATTTATCCCGTAAGCGAATCAAATCATAAAGATAAGAATCAGTATTTACTACAAAATAATTTTCCGGAGTTTTCGCGGTGGCCGGATAATCAAAATCCATATGTTCGGTAAAGCAGATTTTTTTGAGTCCAAGTTCAATCCCCCGCAAAATCATGTCTTCCATAGGGGTATTTGAATCGCCGGAAAAAGAAGAGTGCAAGTGGTAGTCGCTGGTAATCGGCATATGATAGTCCTTTCTATCGTTATGCACTGATTATATATGAAACAATCACGAAACTCAAGGATTCGTATTGCTGGTGTTTTTTCTATGAGATAACGACCGGAAAAAATATTTTTTGAAAAAAATATTTTTTTATCTTGAAATATCTGGATAAAAAAGGTAGAATATGAATGCTGTGTTAAAATTTACTATTCACAGCTGAAGCTTTTCATAGCAAATATGATGTACACAAATTGAGAAAACGATTTGGTGAAATCACAACTCGGGATTTTGCGTAAAATAAGCGCAAAACACCTCGCGGGGATAGTGGCTGTGGATAGCAACTATTAAAATTCATTTAAAATCAGGAGGAAATTATAATGGCAGTAAAAGTAGCAATTAACGGATTTGGCCGGATTGGCCGTCTGGCTTTTAGACAGATGTTTGGTGTTCCGGGATATGAAGTAGTAGCAATCAATGACCTAACCAGCCCCACGATGTTGGCGCACTTGCTTAAATATGATTCTGCACAAGGGCCTTATGCCTTAGCCGGCAAAGTAATCGCCGGTGAAGATTCCATCACCGTTGACGGCAAAAAAATCATGATTTATGCCGAACGTGACCCCAAAGATCTTCCATGGGCAAAATATGATGTTGATGTTGTTTTAGAATGTACTGGTTTCTTCTGCTCGAAGGACAAGGCTTCTGCGCATTTAACCGCCGGGGCAAAAAAAGTTGTTATTTCCGCTCCGGCCGGAAATGACCTTCCGACCGTTGTCTTTAATGTAAACCATGATATTCTTAAAGCCGAAGATACGATTATCTCCGCCGCTTCCTGCACTACCAACTGCTTAGCCCCGATGGCAAAAGGTTTAAATGACCTTGCGGCAATCGAATCAGGTATCATGACTACTGTTCACGCTTATACCGGCGACCAGATGACTCTTGACGGCCCTCATCCGAAAGGTGATTTACGCCGTGCCCGTGCTGCCGCTGCAAATATTGTCCCTAACTCCACCGGTGCTGCAAAAGCAATCGGCTTAGTTATTCCGGCCCTTAACGGCAAACTTATCGGATCTGCCCAGCGTGTACCGACCATCACTGGTTCAGTTACGATTTTGATTGCTGTTGTTAAAGGTGCTGTCACTAAAGAACAAATCAATGCCAAAATGAAATCGGTTGCCAACGAATCTTACGGATATACTGAAGATGAAATCGTTTCATGTGATATAATCGGCTGTACCTATGGTTCTTTGTTCGATGCAACACAGACCATGGTTTCTCCGATGGAAGATGGCAATACCCTGGTTCAAGTAGTTTCATGGTATGATAATGAAGCAAGTTATACCTATCAGATGGTTAGAACGATTGAATATTTTGCAAAATTAGGGTAAACGAAGTTTAGGCTTTGTTAGTCGGCGTATTCTGCTGACTTAGAAAATCTCTTCGTTTTTATATCGGGGTCCGGTCTTTGGACCGGGCCCTGATACTCTGTTTAGTTTAATAAAATGAGGGTAAAAACATCTCGCGGTATCAATTAGAACGTAGCAATAGAGAGAGTTTATTACCCGATTTAATTTAGAAAGGAAGTTATATGGAGTTAAACAAGTTAACAATTGATGATTTAGATGTAAATGGAAAGCGCGTTTTATGCCGCTGTGATTTCAACGTACCGATGAAAGAAGGTGCGATTAGCGACATAAACCGTTTAACTGCAGCTTTACCGACGATCAAGAAATTGATTGCCGACGGCGGAAAAGTAATTCTTTGTTCGCACTTAGGCAAAGCCAAAGGGCCGACCCCGGAACTTTCATTAGCTCCGGTTGCGGAAAAATTAACCGAACTTTTAGGGCAGGAAGTAAAATTTGCCGCTGATGATGAAGTTGTTGGCGCAAATGCCCGTGCTGCTATCGCAGCAATGAAAAATGGCGATGTTATTTTACTGGAAAATACCCGCTTCCGTCCCGAAGAAGGCAAAATGGGCGAAGCGTTCTCAAATGATTTAGCTTCAATCTGTGATGTTTTTGTTAATGATGCTTTTGGCACCGCTCACCGTGCCCACTGCTCAAATGTTGGTATTGCCAATCTTAAAGAACAATCAGCAGTCGGATACTTGGTACAAAAAGAAATCAATTTCCTCGGAAATGCGGTGGAAAACCCGGTTCGCCCTTTTGTTGCAATCCTCGGTGGGGCAAAAGTTTCCGACAAGCTTAACGTTATTTCCAATCTTATCGAAAAATGTGATACTCTTATTATCGGCGGGGGAATGGCCTTTACTTTCTTAAAAGCTAAGGGGCTGGAAGTTGGTAAATCGTTAGTTGATGATGAAAAAATTGATTATTGTAAGGAAATGATAGAAAAAGCTGAAAAATTGGGCAAAAGTCTAGTTCTTCCGGTTGATTGCTCAGTCACAGATTCTTTTCCCAATCCGATTGATGCTGAAATTATAGTAACTAATATACCTAATACAAATATTCCAGCCGAAAAAATGGGGTTAGATATTGGCACAGAATCACAAGCAATTTTCACTGAAGCTGTTAAATCAGCTAAAACAGTTGTCTGGAATGGGCCGATGGGTGTTTTTGAGAATCCAAATCTGGCAAATGGAACGATAGCTGTTATGAAAGCATTGGCTGAAACCGATGCGACCACGATTATTGGCGGCGGTGATTCGGCGGCGGCTGTTATTCAATTTGGTTATGCGGACAAAATGTCGCATATCTCTACCGGCGGCGGTGCTTCTTTAGAGTTCCTTGAAGGAAAAGAGTTACCTGGCGTTGCTGCTGTAAGAACACGATGAATGATTCTAAGTCATGAAAAAACCATGACTAAGAATCATTAAAGTATCGTGGGGGAAGAATGGCAAAGCCATTCTTCCAAGATTGTTTATTTAAAGAAGGAGAAAAATTATGTCAAGAAGAAAAATAGTTGCCGGCAATTGGAAAATGAACATGACCCCGACCCAAGCCGTCGAATTAGTTAACACCCTGAAACCATTAGTAGCAAATGACGAAGTGGATGTTGTTTTCTGTGTCCCTGCTATCAATATTATTCCGGCGATGGAAGCAGCTAAAGGTTCAAATATCAATATCGGTGCCGAGAATATGTACTTTGAAGACAGCGGTGCCTTTACCGGTGAGATTTCACCGCTGATGCTGGTTGATGCCGGGGTAAAATATGTTATTATCGGCCATTCCGAACGCCGTGAATATTTTGGTGAAACTGATGAAATCGTTAATAAAAAAGTCCTTAAAGCTTTTGCCCACAATCTGACCCCGATTATTTGCTGCGGTGAAACCCTCACTCAACGTGAGCAAGGCATTACGATTGATTTTGTCCGCCAGCAAATCAAAATCGCTTTCCAGAATGTTACGGCCGAACAAGCCAAAGCTTCTGTTATTGCCTATGAGCCGATTTGGGCAATTGGGACCGGCAAGGTTGCTACCACTGAACAAGCCCAGGAAGTTTGTGCGGCAATCCGCGTTTGCATTGGCGAAATTTATGATCAAGCGACTGCTGACCTTATCCGTATTCAGTACGGTGGTTCCGTTACCGCCGATTCAGCCGCCGATTTGTTCTCACAGTCTGATATTGATGGCGGTTTAGTTGGAGGCGCATCCCTTAAACCTGATTTCGGAAAGATTGTAAACTACAAATAAGTAGACAGAATTGATTTTGCGCTTTAGTCGTGAGTGACATTCTGACTTCGTAAGTAAAACCCTTGAAAACGTCGGCACTTGGCGGCGTACTGTGCCGCTTTAGTGGCCGCTACGTTTTTCACGGAGTGAGAACTGTTTTACGGCGAAGTACAGAGATGTCAAACGCGGAGAAAAAAATATGAACAATACCCTATACGTGGTCATCCCCTGCTACAATGAGCAAGAGGTCCTTAGCGAAACCGCTGAGCGGCTTAAAGTGAAATTAAATAACCTGATTGAAAAGCAGAAGATTAGCAGCAGCAGCAAAATTATTTTCGTAAATGACGGTTCAAAAGACCAAACGTGGCAAATCATCCGCAAACTAAACCATGGCTGCCCACTTTTCGGCGGTATTAACCTTAGCCGCAATCAAGGCCATCAAAATGCACTATTAGCTGGGCTTATGACCGTAAAAGATGATGCCGACATGGTTATTTCAATGGATGCCGATTTACAAGATGATATTGATGCTATTGATGAGATGGTGGACAAATTTTTATCCGGTATTGATATTGTTTATGGTGTAAGAAACAATCGGAAGAAAGATAATTTCTTCAAAAAAATAACTGCGGAAGCTTTTTACCGCTTAATGAATGCAATGGGGGCAAATACACTTTTCAATCATGCTGATTATCGTTTGATGAGTAAACGTGCTTTAAACGGCTTAAGTGAGTTTAACGAAGTGAATTTGTTTCTTCGGGGTATTGTCCCGATGATTGGCTATTCATATGATACTGTTTTTTATGAACGCGGAACCCGTTTTGCCGGTGAGAGTAAATACCCGCTCCGGAAAATGATTGCGTTTGCGATTGAAGGGATTACGTCTTTAAGTACCCGCCCGATCAGATTAATTACTATGCTTGGCTTTTTTATTTTTCTCATCAGTATCGCGATGCTTGTATATAGCATCATCAGGTATTTTATCGGGGAGACGATTGTCGGGTGGACGACTCTGATGGTGTCTCTTTGGGCAATCGGCGGTTTGATTCTTTTTTCAATCGGAATAGTTGGGGAATATATTGGGAAGATTTATATGGAAACGAAGCGCCGTCCCCGCTTCATAATAGAAGAGTATCTCCGGAAAGAAAATCAGGAGTTTTTACCTTCTCAAAAAGAAAGTGAGTAAAATGAACGAAACAAATGAGATAACGGAGCCTTTAAATAGTGAGTCTTCGAACAGTGAACCAATAAGTACAGAACCAACCCCAACAAATTATCATGATGCGGAAGTTGATAACCGCATTCTCCGGGCAGTCGGCGGAATGGGATTCGAAACAATGACCCCGATTCAAGAACAAGCAATCCCGATTTTGATGGCCGGGCACGATATCATCGGCCAAGCCCAGACCGGAACCGGCAAAACGGCCGCTTTCGGCATTCCGATGATTCAGAAAATTGATCCGGATGACCGTCGTTTACAGGCGATAGTCCTTTGCCCGACAAGGGAATTGGCAGTTCAAGCCGCGGAAGAAATCCGCAAATTAGCAAAATATATGCACAGCATCAAAGTGCTTCCGATTTATGGCGGCCAGGAGATATACCGCCAGATTAAAGCCTTAAGTACCGGCGTACAAATCGTTGTCGGGACCCCGGGGCGGGTAATGGACCATCTGCGCCGGCATACGATTAAAACTGAAGCTATTAAAATGATTGTCCTTGATGAAGCCGATGAAATGCTTAATATGGGCTTTCGCGAGGATATTGAAACGATTCTAAAGGACATTCCCACCGAACGGCAAATGGCGTTATTTTCAGCAACAATGCCGCAAGCGATTCTTGATATTACCCATAATTATCAAAAAGAACCAAGATTTATTCGCGTAACCCCTAAAGAAATTACGATTGATTTAGTCAAACAAGCATATTACCGGGTTCAACGCAAGGACAAAAATGAAGTATTGTGCCGGCTGATGGATTTTTATCAACCGAAGCGGACTTTAGTTTTTTGCAATACGAAACGGATGGTTGACAGCTTAAGCGAGGATTTGAAAAGCCGTGGTTATCAAGCCGAAGGTTTGCATGGTGATTTGTCGCAGTACCAGCGTGACAATGTCATGAACATGTTCCGCAGCGGAACTTGCCAGATTTTGATTGCAACTGATGTAGCCGCCCGTGGGCTTGATGTAAGTGGTGTTGATGCGGTGTTCAATTATGATGTGCCGGATGATATTGAATACTATGTTCACCGGATTGGGCGGACCGGGCGTGCCGGAAGGAAAGGCCGTTCATTTACGCTTGTTAGCGGCCGCGAAATATACAAAATCCGTGATATTGAGCGTTTATGCCACACAAAAATAAAAGAGCGTACGATTCCCAAAGCGGCAGATATTACCCGGGTTAAAGCTGATGTAATTTTTCTTGAAGCTAAAGAAGTTATGGAAAACCAAAACCTTGATGAAGCGATAGCAAGAATCAGCCGGGCGATGGAACAGTATGACTTCACGGCGATTGAACTTGCCGCCGCTTTTATGAAAGAAAAAATGGGCGATGAACTTGCCGAGATAAAAGATGAAAAGCCGTTATTTAGATCCGAGCGTTCCCGCTCTGATAGTAATCGTCAAAAAACGGGGGCGCACCCTTATAGTGTCCGGCGTTCCGGTGAAAGAAAGTCAGATTCTTATCGCGGAAGCCAGGACAGAAGCAAAGGGTCTGGAAAAGGGAAAGTTTTTGGCAAAGCAGGCGGGAAACCGGAACGGTTTGGCGCCAAACCGGCGGCACCATCAGGAAAAAAGAAGGGCTGGGGTTAACGGCTTTGATGTAAATGTTTTGGGGTTAAAAGCTTAAGAAAAAAATATACTATCAGCAAATAATAAACCCTGGAACAAGCAGACATAAAATGTCTGAATGAGCTGGAAATAAAAAATCGCGTGCAACATTTCCGTTAATGAAATGGAAATTTGCCGCGATTTATTTATGGAGGCGAATAAGGAAGACATTTTGCCTATGGCTGTGAAGTTCTCGGGTTTATGATGCGATAGTATATTTTTTTCAAACTTGTTAAGCTCATCAAGATTTACCTTCAAGCGGTCGATTAGACTTAATAAAATTTTTACAGCCCTTCCGCCGGCATTTGCGCCCTTTGAAGATTATAGTAAATCCCTTTCATCGCCATCAGTTCTTTATGGTTCCCTTCTTCGACAATATGGCCTTCATCAATGACAAAAATCCGGTCGGCTTTTTGAATCGTCGATAGCCGGTGGGCAATAACAAAGGAGGTCCGCCCCTTTAACAAAGATTCGATTCCTTTTTGAATCGCAAGTTCTGTTTTTGTATCTATACTTGAAGTTGCTTCATCCAAAATCAAAATCCGCGGCTGGGAAATCATCGTCCGGGCAAAAGCTAATAGTTGCTTCTGGCCGATTGAAAGTCCGCCGCCTCTTTCGGTTAATTCAAAATCATAACCCTTTTCAAGGCAGATAATAAAATCATGGGCGCAGACTGCTTTAGCCGCTGCTTCGATTTCTTCATCGGTAGCATCAAGTTTTCCATAGCGGATATTATCGCGGATTGTTCCGGTGAATAAGAAATTATCCTGGGTCATAATCCCCATCTGCCGCCGCAAACTTTCAATAGACACTGTTTTTACGTCAGTACCGTCGATGGCGACGGTTCCTTGTTGTACATCATAAAAACGGCTGATTAAATTAACGACGGTGGTTTTGCCCGCCCCGGTTGGCCCGACCAAAGCAATCGTCTCACCCGGGTTAATAGAAAAACTGACACCATCAAGGATGATTGTTTCATCATCATAAGAAAAGCTGACATCGGTAAAGGTGACAGCGCCCTGAATTGGTGCCAATTCGGATACTTTAGCCGCATCATTTATCTCTGCGGGTGTATCAAGAATTTCAAAAACCCGCTCCGCCCCGGCGATATTTGTAATCAATTGATTGTAAAAATTGGAAAGATGCATAATCGGCATCCAAAACATTGCCACATAAGCGCCGAAAGCGACAAACGTACCCAAGGATATTTTGTCAGTCCCGATAATACTGATACCAACAAAGTACATTGAAATCAAACCAACCGCCCAGCAAATATCAACTATTGAGAAAAAGAAATCATTTAAGCGTACCGCCCTGACAAATGCTTGCCGGTGTTCGGTAATTAATTCGTCAAAATCGGTGCGGATTTCTTCTTCAGCAGTAAAGCTTTGGATAATACGGACTCCGGACAAATTTTCATGGATAAAAGCATTTAAGTTTGATGATTTCTTCCGGAAAGTCTGCCACCGTTTATGCGAAAAATATTGAATAAGGAAAATTCCGGCCGCCATAAAGGGAATTGTACAGAGGGCCGCCGCCGCAAGGGGCGGGTTTTTCACAAACATAATTACAACTACTGCCGTGACGGTAATAAATTCCGGAATCAAGAGTGTAACAAAGTGTGAAAGCACATCCTTTAAGGAATTGATATCACCAATAATCCGGGCGAGTACTTTTCCGGTGGGGCGGCTGTCAAAAAAATGGAAATCCAAAGTCTGAATATGAGTATAAAGTTCCTGCCTGATTGTGACAAGGATGTTATTGCATATATCAGCCATCATATACATCCGGATGCGGACAAAAACAACCATCACAAGATTAATCCCGACAGCTATAATCAACAGGTTAATAAGGCCGCGAAAATTTCCGGGACGGATATAATCATCAATTGCCGCTTCCATAATCAGCGGGTTAACAAGTGAAACACCAACGATATAAGCCATGATAATGAAAACGAATAATATTTTTTTCTTATAAACAAGCATATAGCTCAACATTCGCATGATAGTTATGGATTTTTTGACGTCTACTGTTTTTTCGTCGTCTTTGATTGCATTTATTGGCATGATGTTACCTTTCTGTGTTAGTATTGTTATTCTTTTAGATAAGCAAGTCAGGCAATAAACACTCGAGCCAAACTTGTTTGGTTTTGTCACTACGGCCTAATTGAATGTAAAATACAAGTTTTCATATGGGAAGAAGGCGGCCTAAGGTTCCTGCGAGTTATTTTTGCCTTCCTTGCTTGCTTAATTTAATGACATTGTTTCATACTATCTCCCCATACTGCGCTTGGAATGTTTGATAATAAAGCCCGCGTTGCTCCATTAGTTCGGCATGAGTACCGCGTTCGGCAATTTGCCCTTTATCAAGGAAAATAATTTCATGTGCATGGCGCACGGCACTGATGCGGTGGCCGATAATAATTTTCGTTGACGGCATTTTTTTAAGTGTTTCCTGAATCATCAGCTCGGTTTCCATATCCAAGGCTGAAGTTGAATCGTCAAGCACCAGAATCGGGTTTTTGCGCGCGAGGGCGCGGGCGATAGTAATCCGCTGCTTCTGGCCGCCGGAGAGGCCGACTCCCCGTTCACCGATGACGGTTTCATATTTGTCATCCATCTTTTCAATAAAGTTATCGACTTGAGCATCACGTGAAGCTTTACGGACCGCATTCAAATCAACGATGTCTCTTTTACCCAGCCGGACATTTTCTATAACGGTATCGGAAAAGAGGAAAACATCCTGCATAACCTGGGCAACGGCTCCGCGAAGCTGTTTCAAGTACATATTGCGGATATCAACGTCATCGATATAAATCGCACCACCGGTAGCATCATAATACCGCTGTAAGAGATGGATAATTGAGCTTTTTCCAGCGCCGGTCGCCCCCATGATACCAATCGTCTGACCGGGAAGGGCGGTAAAAGATATCCCTTTGAGAATTTCAAACTGGTCCTCTTTGTGGAAGGAAACATTTTCAAAAGTAATCTTGCCTTTGACCGGTTCGATAGATATTGGTTCAGCAATCTCGGTAATCGTTGGTTCTTCGGCGTAAATTTTCTTAATCTTTTTGTTCGAAGCAAAAGCCGAAGCTAAGCCATTCGTCAGCCAGCCAAGCATTTCCATCGGCCAGACGATATTCATTGAATAGTCAACAAAGGCACCTAATGTCCCCAACGTGATTTCCCCATTAATAACCATGTAACCGCCTTGCAGTAAAACAATGACAGGTAAGAGCCGGGAAATCAGTGATAGATAAGGGTAATATTTGATGAAAACTTTTGACTGTTTCATATTTAGTTCTTTGTAACGCTTATTTTTGGAAAGGAACTTGCCAATTTCATATTTCTCACGGGCAAATGATTTCACCACGCGGACACCGGCAAGATTTTCTTCCGCAACCGTATTAAGTTCAGCATTTTGCTCGCTGATTGCCTCATAAACGCCCCCTAGCTTTTTTTCCATAAGAATAGCAATCGTAGCCGCAAGAATCATACAAACGGTTGGCAGAATCGCCAGCTTCCAATTAAGCCGGTACATGAAAAACAGCACAAGCACCGTGTGAAAGGAAACCTCAATCATTAACATCCCTACATAAGAGATACCGTCCCAAATCCGGTCGATATCGTCTTTGACCCGCGCCATCAATTCGCCGGTGCCGGTGCGGTCAAAAAAGCTTGCACTTAAAGACTGAATATGATTAAAAAGGTTTTTGCGCATTTCAGCGGAAATTTTGACACTGACAACGTCAAAAGTAAACTCTTTTATGTAATTAAAGGTTGCCCGGCTAATTCCGATTACAAGCATCATCAATAGAAGGCCGCCGAGTTCGTTTGTTTTCCCGCCAACGATGACATTGTCAATCAGCCGCCGGTTAATTAAAGGGGAAATCATATCGAAAACAACTGCGATAATCATTACTGTAATCGCCAGCAGATATGCAAATTTGTATTTCCAGATGTAAAAAGATAATTTTTTCATTTTTTATGCCTCTATATTGTCAATATTTATATATAATAGAGTTTGCTTTGGCAAACTCTTTGCGCTGTGCGAGCCGCGTTCGCCTTCGAGGTTTCAGGATTTACTCATGGAACCGAGTGTCAAGGCGAAAATTCCAGTTCGCAGCTCTGTACATAATAAAAAACCGCTATGGAAATTTTCTTTTGGAAATTACCATAACGGGCTTGCAGACAGACTTATACCGAATTTACGGTATTAGTGCGGGAAAACTCCGGAGGTAATTTCATTCAAAGCTATTTTCTTAGAATCATAGGAAAAATTCAACTTCATGGTTTACCTCCTTTCTGGAATACTAAAAAAAATTGTTACAAGTCAAACAATACGATAAAGTTTTGGGTTTGTCAAGAGAGAAATTCCAGAAATTTCAAAAAACGGAAATTGTTGGTTCAAAATTTAAAATATCATTACAATTGACATATATCATAATGAATGATAAAATGAAAGAACAATGATATAATTGAGGTCAGAAGAATGGATTATATAGAAAAAACTTTAGGTGAGCTTGTTATTCGACATTTTTGGGATGGTATTGATAATTTGCCATATTATCTTCACTCCGCATATCAATTTTCGCAAGTGACGATTGGAATACAAAAATGTATTTTTATTGTACCACAAGGAGAACTCGGAACAATTTCTGCGATAAAAAAGCATATTAGACAGATAAAGAGCGAATGCGATTACCCAATTGTGCTTGAGTTGCAGAATTTGAGCCATCAGCGTAAAGAAACTCTTATCAAAGAGAAAATTCCATTTGTCGTATTAGGAAAACAGCTTTACCTACCTTTTATGGGTATAGCATTACAAGAAAAGTATGATAACGAAAAAGCCGTTAATGTTGAAAAACTTTCACCGTCTTCACAAGTATTATTATTTTTATTTATTTACGGAAAAAACGAGCCGTTATATCTCAATAAAATTTCGCTTAAGCTTGGATTTAAACCTATGAGAGTTACGAGAGCGGCGATTCAGTTGCTTGAAGCGGGATTACTTGAAACGTATAAAAAGGGTGTTCAAAAGGTTTTAACCTCTCCACTTACACCAAAAGAACTTTTCGATAAGGCAAAACCGTTTTTAATAAATCCGGTACGTAGAAAAATATTCATTAATAAAACCGATTTGCAGAGCGATTATTTTCTTGCAGGAGAGAGTGCATTATCAGAAAAAACGATGTTGAACTTTCCAAAGGTTTATGTATATGGAACAACTAAAATACCAAAAAAAATGGTAGAAATGCAATTTGTAGACAGTGAAATGCAATGTATTTTGGAATTATGGCGATATGACCCGACAAAATTTTATGGCACCGCTGACGTTTTATCATTAGCGATTAGTTTAGGAAGCATACGAGATGAGCGTGTAGAAATAGCAATTGAGGAAATGCTGGAGAATTTATGGAAAGGTAATGAATGATTAGAGGGTTTGATATTTTCAAGAAGTGGTTTACAGGATACGATAATCAGTATGTGATTATCGGTGGAACAGCTTGTGATATTTTAATGGACGAATATGAGCAAGCTTTCAGAGCCACAAAAGATATTGATATTATTTTGATTGCGGAAACATTGACCTCTGACTTTGGGCAAAGGTTTTGGGATTTTGTGAAAACGGGAGATTACCGGAATAAGAAAAAAAGTAATGGCGAACCTCAATTTTATCGCTTTACGAATCCGAGCAAATCGGGATTCCCGATTATGATTGAATTGTTTTCAAAGAAGATTGATTTAATTAGTCTTCCTGATGATGCTGTTTTGACTCCAATGCCGCTTGATGATGATCTTTCCAGCTTATCAGCGATTTTGGTTGATGATGAATATTATAACCTCATGCGAAAAGGAAAAACTGTTATTGATGGTATCCCCTTACTTGATACGGCATACTTAATTGCATTTAAAGTAAAAGCATGGCTGGATTTGTCGGTAAGGAAAAAGGCGGGTGAAGTAATTGACAGTAAACATATCCGTAAACATAAAAATGATATTTTTCGCTTATCGGTGCTTTTGACCGCGGGGCTTAAAATTGATATAACTGATACGATAAAAGCTGACTTGGACGAGTTTTTTGCTGCTATGAAAGATGAAGATATTGACCTAAGGTCTCTTGGGGTCGGTGGTGATAAAAAGGATGTTTTGAAAAAGATTATGAGAGTGTATTATTAAATAACAAAATAATCGACATTCTCTTTCAAAAAAATAGTTATTGCGTTATAATAATTAATGAAGTGAAAACTTAATACATATGAATGTATAATGATGAAAAGTGGAAATGTCGAAAATGATACTAAACCTTAATAAATTGATTAAAATACTTGATGATTATTGGAAAAAGATAAGAAGTAGTAAAGAAGATAAAATCAGGCCAATTATATTCATGAACACTCCGATATCAGATGAATCAAATGATATTATTGGGTTGAACTCAACTGTTAATTCTATATCTTATGCAATTAATAAAAAGGCAAGGATGATAGGTGTTATTGCGGATTATGGCTCCGGGAAATCAAGTCTTACAGAAACTTGGCATCAAAAAAAAGATTTAAAAAAGCAATTCGAATCAATATGTGGGATTCTCTATCAACGATAAATGGTTTGGAAGATTCAAAAGATAATATTTATATATTAATAAAATCGTTATTGTTTCAAATTGCATCAGGAATTTCTGAAGATATAGCAAAACATATTAATAAAAAATTAAGCAAAAATCATGGAATAATTTCTTTTAGCTTGAGTTCAATAAAGTTTTGGTTTTATTTAATAGCAGCAGGCTTATGTTATTTGTTTTATTCATTTATAGATAATATAACACTAGATGACTTGAAATATATTTTTCAGGAACTATCTAGTATTATTTCAAAAGATAAAATAGATATAAGTGATTATATTGACTTGATTGCCAATATAGTTAAAAATATTGCCCCGTTACTTATTATCATTAGTATAGCTATTGTTATCATTGGTTTAAGGAAAACAAGTATTGCCTTCTCGCATTGGAATAACCAAACAGCAAGGGAAACAGAAATTAATGATATTTTTGAAGCTTATAGATATATATATAAAAGACTTTTGAGTTTTAGTAATCCCCGCTTAATTATAGTAGAAGATTTAGATAGAGTGGTAGATAAAGCAATAGTTATTGGATTTTTAAAAGAAATATATCGTTTTAATAATCTAACATTAAATTCTCAAAGAAAAAAACCTGTTTTTATTATAGCGATTAAACCTGAAAGTCAATTGGTAATAAACAAAAACCCTAGTGGGAATATAATTGATGATAATAATATATATGCAAAATTATTTGATTTTACTGTTGTTTTAAAACCTATTCATTATCAAGATTATAGTGATATATTGTTAGCGATTATCGGACAAGAATCTTCAGAATCCAGAGAATTATTAAACAATATACTTAGCGACAAGGATAAGATACTTGATAATATATTGCCTGAATCATTTAACTGGTTAATTACAGGATACAATCTGACAATTAGACAATTGAAGGATCGTTTAAATCATGCGATTAATTTATTGGCTTCCCTAATAAATAAAGAATATTCAAATCAATCTAATATAAATTTTTCTTCATGCGCGGCTGTTACATATCTTGAGTTGCGGTATGCAGAAGAATATTATTTAATTATTAAAGAAGAAAGTTCATTTGCAGAACTGATACGACAGTCATATCAAATAAGGAATATAGTTGATGAGAATGAAAAAAAAGAGGCTTTATATGGCGCTATCGACAATTTTATTGCTGGAAAAATAAATTCAATAGATGAAGATGAGTTGCAATGTCTTAAAAGTAATTTGAATAAAATGCTCATTGATGGAGACATTGATGATGATTTCAGAATGTATTTTTATAGTTATCCTAAGGGAAGTTATATAAAAACAAGCGATGAAAAAGATATTAGTAATTTATTACTGCTTCCATATGATTTTCCATCAGACAAAAATTTAAATGAAAAAATAACTAGAATTATTGAAAATAAAAAAGACAAAACAATAAGTGATATACTTATGCAAATTAGTAATTCCAACCGGAATAATTTCCCTAAAATAATTATAGAAAATGAATTCCTATTTTCTACTGCATATAAATATAATGCAGCAAAAACCTTAAATACTGTTCAACAAGATGCATTATGGGATTTAGAAAAGATGAAACAAAGTAAAGATATAGTCAGTAAAATATTTACTTATAAAATTGATGATAGTACAATTTTTTGGGATGATTACAAGAAAAAGCTTTTAGATTTATTTTCTTTATTTGAAGAGGAACATATAATAATAGTAAGAATTGAATTAATTAATATATTTGGAGAGTATATTATTAATTTTACAGAATTATTTAAATCTATAGATGTTTTGAATGATGAATATTATTATCCTATTATTACCGAACATGAATTATCGTTGATAAGCGACTATAGAATCGCTATTCAATTAATAAATTATAAGGAAATATCAAATAATAATATAGAGTATATAATTGATTTTATAAATAAATATAAATTAGACGATGAGAGTTATAATATTGGCCGTGAGATTATTCAATGTGCAATATCTAATGTATCAAATAAAACAATTCTGTCATCTTTAATCATATCATTTTTAGCGAATAATAAAAAAATAGATGATAGTTTATTTGAATTTGCTATAAATAATTATTTAAATAATGAAGATTTATTTAAATCGCAAATATGTAAATATATAAATAGTTTATCAATTGATAGTTTGACTGAATTATATTTATCTTTAGTTGATCAATTAATTATAGAAAAAGAATTAAACGATGAAGTTTTAAATAAGTTGATAGAACAAAATTATTACTGCACTGTTCTTGCTTCATATGCTCATAATAATCGCCTAAATGAAATTTCATTTGAAGATATTAATTTAATTAAATCAATTGCTTTAGCTTGCACCGTATTAAATAATTATAATGATCAAATAATATGTAAAATTCGTAAAGCGATAATTGTAAAGTGCGGAGAAGATATATTTGAAGAAAAATATGCAGGTTATTATGATTTATTTTATGGGGATTATCCACTTGTCACAATAAATGAGCTAGATAATTTTATTAATTTCTCTTTTTCACTTTCTTATATTAATGGTAGTAAAGTAGAAGCTGAAAATTATCAATTTATTATTGATTTTATTAATAGTCAAGAAAGAACTGCTCAAGAATGCTGCGATATTTTTGAAACATTATTTAGTGGTGGGTATATCAGTTGCATTAATGACAATAAAATAATAGAAAAAATAGTAAATGAGTTGGATTATTCTAATATTAATTTTTACGAAATGACCTTAGAACAAAAGGATACAGTTGCTGATTTACTTAAAATTCCTTTAAAACTCAATAATCCTTCTAATGCCATTGATTTCATGAATAAAGTTAGAAGCCAAATTGAAAGTTTAGAAAAAATTATTATTAACCACTATGAAGTAGAGCTTTATATAGATTTAATAAATAGGCTTAATGACCCAACCGATTATACAATGGAATGGATTGAAGAAACAGAAATAACTTTCCAATTACCAGATAAAGTAACTAGTAAATTAATTAAAAATAATGTTTACGACAAATATCTTATCGGTAAAATATTAAGAGATGGTTCATTTAATTTTCCGATGGAAGAAGTCGATTCAAAGTTCATTGTTGAACTATATTTTCCTGATTCTCCAATATTTCAGTTTTTAGCAAGCAATTTTAATTTTGTCAGTTATCTCATAGAAACAAAAGAGTATATCAAATGGGATTTTCTTGAATATTTAAGGCCTTTATACAAAGGAAAGCAAACGCTTGATTTTGTTAAATATTTATTTATATTAATAAGTAATAAAGAAAAAAAGTATTACTTATCGGTCATGGGTGAAATTAAAAATGTAGAAGATAGTAAAAATATTGCTTATTTTCTTGTTGAAGAAGGTAATATTGATTTACTGGAAGATGATGCTCTATTTTCAAAAGTTTATGAACGATTATGGGAAGATGTTCCAAAAGAAATGAGAGGATATAAAGGTTATTTTAGCCGTAGAAGAAATGAATGGCTTTCTAAATCTAATTAATTACCCCCCCCTTGACTTCCCTACCCTCTACTGCTACATTTAATTATGCACACCATATCAGCAAAACTAATTTTCCACATCCCCTATGCGGCTTCCTTGAAAGAAAAACGAAAGGTTTGCCGCAGCCTTATTGACAAAACGAGGCATCGTTTTAATGTGTCAGTTTCCGAAGTTGATACACAGGATATATATCAAACCTTGACCATCGGGATTGCTTTAGTTTCCGGTGATGTAAGTCATGTAGAGCAATCTTTGGATAAAGTAATCAATTTTATGGACGAGCAGGCCGATGCGGAATTAGTTGATGTAGAGGAATATTAAAAAGCATTCCGGCAATTTACGGATGATTGTTGATGAGGAAAGAAAAATCAATGTGCATTTAAACATCGCAGAAAGGCCAACCATGAAAAATATCCTAAACTACGAAACCGTCGCCTTAGACGAAAATGACAACAGTGTCATAATCATCGACCAGACTAAATTACCGACTGATGTTGTTATTAAGAAACTTTATACGGCTCAAGAGATTTGGGAAGCTATCTACCGCCTTGAAGTCCGGGGCGCCCCGGCAATCGGGGTCGCGGCTGCTTTTGGTATTTATATATTAGCGAATAATATAAACACATCGGATTATGCGGAATTTTATACCGGCTTCAAAAAGCAAAAAGAGTATCTTAATTCTTCCCGCCCGACTGCCGTCAATCTGGCATGGGCGCTTAACCGGATGGAGGCTGTCTGTGATGCTAATAAACACCTTGCGGTGACAGAAATAAAAGAAATCCTCCGTCAGGAAGCCAATACCATCAAAACCGAAGATATTGAAGTTTGCCGGCGGATCGGTGAACACGGCCTGACCCTGCTCAAACCCGGCGATGGGATTTTGACCCATTGTAATGCCGGGCAGCTTGCGACTTGCAAATATGGCACTGCTACCGCGCCAATTTACCTTGGGCAGGAGCGGGATTACCGCTTCCGGGTTTTTGCGGATGAAACAAGGCCGCTGTTACAGGGCGCACGCCTGACCGCTTATGAGCTGATGGCCGCCGGGGTTGATGTCACCTTGATTTGTGATAATATGTCGGCAGCAGTAATGCAAAAAGGGCTGGTGCAAGCGGTATTGGTTGGGGCTGACCGGATTGCCTTAAATGGTGATACCGCCAACAAAATTGGTACGGCCGTTTTAGCCGCAGTTGCTAAGCAGTACGGTGTCCCCGTTTATGTCTGTGCCCCGACTTCAACCATCGACCTAAACACAAAAACCGGTGCCGGGATTCCGATTGAAGAACGCCCGGCCTGTGAAGTAACTGAAATGTGGTACAAAAACCGGATGGCCCCGAAAAATATCAAGGTATTTAACCCCTCTTTTGATGTCACAAGCAATGAATTAATTGCCGGGATTATTACCGAGCATGGGATAGCGCGGGCGCCGTTTACGGAATCTTTACCTGCCTTCTTCTGCCTTTCCATTTGACACTTTGGATACAATAACATATGATTGTACCATGAAACAATTCAAAAAATACCAGCGGCTCCATATCCGGACGATAGCAGCCTTTTTATTAACGTTATCTCTTTGCGCTTTTGTCGGTTTTGTCGCTATTCAGAATATCCTCAAAGTTGAACGAGAGCGGATGGAACTTCTCATCCTCGAACACAGCTATAGATTAAATGAGGTCATATCCAGACAAATCTACAAAACCCAGGCATTAGCTGCTTTGGTCATCAAAGGGGACGGTGCGGTTGACAATTTTCAAGAGATTGCAGCAGTAATTGCCGGGGATGTACCGGCTCTTGCTGCTTTTCTTCTCGCTCCCGGCGGCATAGTTGTAGATGCTTATCCTCTCGAAGAAAATCCGGCCGTCATAGGTTTAAACTTTTTTGACGAACTTGACCATGACGGAAACAGGGAGGCAATACTTGCCAGAGACACCGGCGAATTAGTAATGGGCGGGCCCTTTGTATTACGCAGCGGAATAATGGGGTTGACCGGTAGATATCCCGTATATATTGATACCGGGGCCGGAAGCGTTTTTTGGGGTATGGTCGCCGTTTCGCTCAAATTCCCGGAAGCATTAGATAGCGTGGGGCTTTCAGTGCTGGAATATAAAGGCCTTTCATATGAAATTTGGCGAATCAATCCGGATACGAATGAAAAACAGGTCATCGCAACCAATAACGAACAAATCGGCATTAGGGCCTCATATATTGAAAGGACTGTCAATATCCACCACGCGCAATGGTATTTTCGTCTTTATCCTTTACGTTCGTGGTATCAGCATTCTGAAACATGGCTTTTGGTCCTCGGCGCACTATCCATCAGCCTTTTTGTTGCCTTTGTTATGCAAACTAAAAATACGGCAATGCTTAGCATGTCAGAGCAAATCAAACAAAATGAACTGGAACTGGCAAATAGCCGGATTTCCATAATGATAAGTCAAATCCGCCCGCATTTTATCTATAATTCATTAGTCGCAATCAAATCATTTTGCCGTACTGACCCCGGGCTTGCGGCTGAAACAGTAGGTGAATTTGCAAACTATTTGCGCCACAATATTGATTCGCTTTCCATCAAGGAACCAATAATTTTCGAAAAGGAGCTTTCACATGTTGAGACATATCTGTCAATCGAAAAAAAGCGCTTTGGCGAAAAACTCAATGTGATTTACGATATTTCAGCGCATAATTTTTCCCTGCCCGCCCTCACATTACAACCAATCGTTGAAAATGCGGTCTGCCATGGAATTACTCAACGCAGAAAGGGCGGAACGGTTACGGTTACGGCCCGGGAAGAAAATGAGGAAATCGTTATAATAGTGGCTGATGATGGAGTTGGGTTCGACACAGGCAAAGAACCGGATGAGGACGGGAGCATACACGCGGGGATAAAGAATGTCAGCAGCCGCCTTGCCGTTATGGTTGGCGGAAAGCTGGAGATAAAAAGTGAAATAGATAAAGGTACAGTGGTTGTTATTACGATACCAAAGCGGGAGGAAAATCATGCGAATCATAGCAGTAGATGATGAGCGCCTGGCGCTTTCAGATATAGAATGGGCAATTCGCGGTGCATTACCGGAAGCAGAGCTGTTCTGTTTTGATGACCCTTTTGCCGCGCTTGAATATGTACGGGATAACAAAACCGATATCGCCTACCTCGATGTCAGAATGCCGGAAATGAACGGGCTTGAGCTTGCTAAAAAGCTAATCGAAGCACAATCAGATATAAATATCATCTTTTCCACCGGCCATAACGAATATGCACTTGATGCGTTTTCGGTACATGCCAGCGATTATTTGTTGAAACCGGTCACGGCAAAAGCGATAACGGAATCTTTAGAACATCTTCGGACACCTGTTGTAAAAACCGCAAATAAATTGCAGGTTAAATGTTTTGGTAATTTTGACGTATTCGCGGAAGGCAAACCGCTTCATTTCCCGCGCCAGAAAGCAAAGGAGCTATTCGCTTACCTGATCCACAAAAGGGGTACAAGTTGTACAACAAAGGAAATAGGCGAAGTTTTATATGGCAAAAATGAATTTATCGCTACCATTGACAAACAAATTCAAACGCAGATTTCAGCAATGATGAAAGTCTTAAACGAAGCCGGTGCAGAGGGCCTCATTGTCAGGAAACGCAACAGCCTTGCCGTTGATATAAAAAAAGTCGACTGTGATTATTACAATTATCTTAACCGCATCCCGGAGACAGTCAATTCATATATGGGCGAATATATGTCCAATTACAAATGGGCAGATACAAATATCGAATATCTTAACACTATATTCGCTAATCGTAAATAAAACAACCCCTGCTATGCTGATGTAGAAATGATGTAGTTATGCTACTGGTTTTGGTGTGGTTATTTATATTATAATAACACTATCATAGCCTAATGGATTTTTGATAAGGTAAAACGATGGACAGAAGAAAATTATATACAAGAATTATCGCGGCTTTGTTAGCCGTGTTTATGATGTTTGGAACAAGTGCAAGCCCGCTGTTAAGCGGCGCTTTTGATGAAGCGGCGGCAGAAGATAATTTTGCTGCCGCTTTTAACGATGACGGTTTAGGTTTGTTTGATGATAAAACCCCCTGTGATGATTGCGGCCAGCATGGCTGCGATTGTAATAGCTCACAGGTTCCAAATACCGCCTGCGGTGATTGCGGCAGCTATGACTGCGGCGGCGATTGTAACGGCTCACAGGTTCCACCCTTCACTTGCGGCGATTGCAGTGAGAATGGCTGTGCCGGTGATTGTACAAACTGCGATGAAAATTGCGGCTGCGAAGGTTGTACTGATTGTGGTGAAGATTGTGATTGCGAAAATTGCCAAACAGACGAACAGGTTACCGCGGATGCCTATATCATCACAACGTTCACGCCTCTTGCGGCGCATATCGCAAACCAAACCGTGGCGTTTGAAACGCCGCTTGCGGACTTAAATTTGCCCGGGATACTCAATGCGGCCGTCTATGACGGCAAAAATGAGTTTGACTACAAAATAACCGGTGTGACATGGCGGCTTACGTCTGTGCCGGTTTATGAATGTTGCTGTGATGAAGGCAACCCGCCCGGGCAGCCCGCGCCGGAAGATATGATATATGAAGGTTTCGCGGGTACATACGAGTTCACCGCTGTACTTCCCCTAATGGAAAACGGCGAAAAATACGGCCTTGCCGGCGGTGTGAACTTACCAGTGATAACGGTAGAAGTTGAGCCGCTTGGTTTTGCGGAAACGTCAATAAACTTTACCGCAGCTACTCTTGAGCAATTGTTAAACCATATCACATTCGTAAACGTAAATCATGCCAACGGCACGCCGGTAACTATCACTTTGACCGCCCCAATCACGATACCTGGCGGCTCTGGCCCCAATGCTACATTTACTCGGCTTGAAGGGGCGGTTAATACAAATATAACGATTCTGCGCGGGGCGGGCGTAACGGGTAATCTGTTTACGGTGGGTAATTTTGCTCATTTACTTATCTTACGGATTGCGGTTGACGGTAACGGCGGTATTGTCACCAACGCTGCTTCACTTATATCGATTAATGGCGAAGCCGCCGCACTTACGCTGAATGCCGGGGCAGTGCTGCAAAACAATAGAAGTATAACTGCCCCGGCGGTCAGGGTGCAAAACGGGACAATGACTATTAATAATCAAGCCTTAATTACCGGAAATGTAACCGGGGCTGACGGTAATATCTTGCTGCAAAATACCGGCATTATCAATATGAATGGCGGTGCTATTACGGGGAACAATGCAGCGCGCGGCGGCGGTATCTTCGTGCAGGCCGGCGGCACGTTACGGGTTGGCGGAACATCGCAGATAAACGAAAATACGCGGGGCAGTGCGGCAACAATTACCGATAATATCCATTTGGACAATAATGCCTACCTAACGATGGGAATAGGGGAATTTCAGCAACCGGGAATACCTTTAGCCGGAATGAGCATTGGCATCACCAAAACGGCTAATACCGGCATTTTTGTGCAAAGTAATGGAACAACCGCCCACACGGCGTACTTTTTTGCCGACAATGGAACATTTATAGCCCACACGGGCGGCCAGTTGCGGGTATCGGCGACCCCGCAGGTATTAACACCTGCCGACCGCTTATATTTGGCCGCCGCCGGGGAAACGATTCCCTATGGCAGCGATTGGAATGCCGCAACGCGTACATTTACATTGCAAAATAATTTTACCGGTACCGGCGAACTCACCTCTCAATTGGATATTTTCGAGGATTTTATCCTCAATCTCAATGGTTATAATTTAAGAATAAACGTACCCGCTGCCCCGGTTCCGGAGGCAAGCGGAATCAGAATCCATAACAATTCCATCCTGACTATTATGGACGCGAACCCCGGGGCATCGAATTTATTAGAAACCTCTACTGCCGCCGGCGGAGCAGGTATCCAATCCACAGCGGGTACGCTGATTATCGAAAGCGGCAGAGTAACGGCACAGGGTGGCACAAGCGGTGCCGGTATCGGCGGGGCAAATAGTCAAAACAGCGGCACCGTAATTATTAACGGCGGTATAATCAATGCCCAGGGCGGCGCTTTACAGTGTGCCGGGATTGGGCAAGGAAGAAACGGCGGCGGTACGGGCGGAAGTATCTTAATCACCGGCGGCACGGTAACAGCAACCGGGTCTCCGGCCGGTAATGCTTCCGGTATCGGTAATGCCGTTCGTGACAATGTTTTGCCGACGATAATTATTTCCGGGGGTAATGTTACAGCCACAGGCTCAGGCAGTGCGGCGGGCATTGGCGGCCGCGGCGGCTGCGGCGGAAACATCCTTATTTACGGTGAAAACACAGTCGTAAGGGCAACGGGCGGAAATGCTGATGCCCAGCATATCGGCCGGGGAAGTATTAATCCGACGGCGGGTCAGGTATTTGCCATGCTTCCGGCGGGAAATTTGAGAACCGGTGCAACTGCCCCCGGTACGGTCCTGGGTAATCCGGTAACGTTTTCGGCAACTCCGGCAGTTAACCTGCGGGCCGGAGTTTTGTTACCCGCGCCGTTTGGACAGATTGAGGGAGTAACACCCAATCTGTCATCTGCCCGAAGCATGTCTTTGTTTACCAATTTTGCTTTACGGTCAGTTGCCTTTACGCTCGGCGGCCATGGAAGCATAACCCGAACCGGGCATGAATTGGCAACAGTTGGTACGGCCGTATCTTTTTTACAGTCCTCTATTGTTTATGTTCACGCGACAAAAGCAAGTATACCCGACGGCTCTTTTGAACAGCCGTTTTCATCAGTTCAAGATGCGTACAATGCCATCCCTGTAGGTATGGCGGGTGAAATCCGTGTCCTAAGCAATCTGACGATGAATACATTGATAACAACTGTTATTTCCGAAAATAAAAACGTTACGATAAGTTCATTTGAGGACAGCGGTACGGGTGATACCCCTCGTATTAATGCCCCATGGGTAATTACACGCGGTATAAACGGCAGTCTGTTTACCTTGGGGACAAATGCGAATCTTTTCTTGGAAAATATTATAATTGACGGAAATCATCTGGAAAGCAATCATCATCTTGTGCGGGTAGAGAACAATGCCCGCCTGACTATCCGTGATGGTGCGGAACTTCGGAACGGTAATATGAGCACGGGCGACAGCGGTGCGGCGGTGCGGGTATCAAGCGGCGGCATATTTGATATGTACGGCGGCGAGCTTTCCGGCAATTCCTCCGTCAACTCCGGCGGCGGCGTTGCGGTTATTTCGGGTGGTACGATGAATATGTACGGTGGCCTTATCCGCGATAATGCCGCAAATCAAGGCGGAGGTATCTTCGCGGGCGGGACAGTTAATATACGCGGCGGCACGATTATCAATAATCGCTCAAACCAAGGCGGCGGTGTTCATGTGGCGGCTACGACAGGAGTATTGAACGTTGGCGGTAATGCTTTAATCAGCGGCAATATGCCAAGCACAGGCACAGCGGCCAACAACGTATTCCTTGCCAACAACCGGATGATAACATTAATCACCGGGCTGCATGCCCCTATTCAAGGTATGAACGTGGGTATCCAAACGCAAACGGCAAGCGGTATATTTGTGCAAAACGGCGCATCTACTGCCAATATGGCTCAATTTACCCCGGATTTGCCCAATCTGCATGTTGAGCTAAACGGAGCGGGCTTACGTCTGGTAACACCGCAGGTTATTTATGTGCGTAATAATGGCAATAACGCCAATGCCGGAACATTTGCGGCTCCCAAGCTGACACTTCAGGGCGCATATGATGCTATCCCGGTGGGCGGCGCGGGTGAAATCCGGGTGCTTAGTAACTTAGATGTGACGATGGGTGGTGTCAGCGGAAGTGCGACCGGTTTAAGAATAGAAAATAAAAGCATTATCATTAATTCATACAATAACGCGACTAACGTTCCCCTTACTACCGGAACGGCACATTCAATCCGCCGCAACAGAGTCCCTGATGCTTTAGGCAGTATGTTCATATTAGGTTCTGCGGCAAGTTCATTCGCAAGTTTGACCTTGGAAAACATCATCATTGATGGAAACGCACCTCTTGCCAATATGATCGGGCCGATTGGCGGTATGCAGTCATCCTGTGTGCTGGCTATTCTCGGAGCAAACAGTTCGAATGCTGTTCTTACGCTGAATAATCGCGCAACCCTGCGAAACAACAATATCGATACTTCAGCCGGAAGTAATGGGGCGGCGGTTTCAATGCAGTCCAATGCAACCCTTATTATGAATACCGGCTCATTAATCACGGAATGCAGTTGGCGGTTTACCGATGGCGGCGCTGTCAACGTTAGCGGCGGCACCTTCCATATGAACGGCGGCACCATCAGCAATAACCGGGCCGGAAGGGCCGGCGAAAGTACCACCGGTAATGGCGGCGGAGTCCTTGCTAGCGGCGGCACCTTCAATATGAACGGCGGAAGTATCACCGGAAACCACGCCAACGGCAGAGGCGGCGGTGTGCATGTGAGCGGCAACGGCACATTTAATATGAACGGCGGGAGTATCACGGGTAATACGGCGGGTAACGGTAACAATACGGGCACCGTTGGCTTACAGCTTGGCGGCGGTGTCGCGGTAACGAGCGGGACATTACGTCTTGGCGGCAACGCAGTTATTCAAAATAATACTAATACAGCAACTTTTGTACCGAGTACCCGCGACAATGTTTTCCTAAGTACCGACCAATACATCACCCTCGGTACAGGTACCCACGGCGTATCAGCACCTGCGGCGGGTATGACAGTGGGTGTCAACAAGACCGCCAACAGCGGTATATTTGTGCAAAACGGCGCAACTACAGCCCATATGCCGCGTTTCTTTGGCGATAGGGACCCCTTAGTTGTGGTGCAAGATGATGACCGGTTGCAACTAATGCATGTTGTTTATGTAAGTAATACCGGCGACGACGTTTTCGGAAACGGTACCTTTGCTAATCCTTTTGCGACGTTAAACCGGGCAAATTTGCTCGTTTTAGAAAGCGGGGTGGCCGACATTCGTGTGCTTAGCAATTTGAATAGCCCCTCAACCACCCAAAACTTTTCCGGCAATAAAACAATCACCATCCGCTCATTTGATGCGGCGACGGGGCAAACCCCGCAAACCGGGAATAACCGGCATACTATTACGCGTGCTTCCGGCCGGGCGACTGCCGATTACGATATTCAATCCGGGACAGCCCTTATTTTCCGAAATATTATTTTGGACGGCCACCCAACATCATCAAACAGCCATGTTTTTTCCAATAGCGGGATGATTAGAATGCAAACAGGTGCCGTATTACAAAACAACGGTAATGGCGGAATATGGAATAATGCCGCCGGAATTGTCCATCTGGAAGGCGGTACTATTACCGGTACTAGCGCCGGTAACACGAATGGTTTCGCCATTAATGGCCCTGGCATAGTCCAGATAAGTTCGGGCAGTGAAATCAATATGACCGGAAATATATTTGGGGGCAGCCCCCGTAATATCCGCTTAGATACCGGAAGTACAATCAATATTTTAAGCCAACCGGCCGCCGGTTCAAAAATCGGAATTACCACCGCGGCAATCCCCACCCCGGCTAACCCGGTCACTTTCGCAACCGGTATTAACACGGCGGGTGGTGATGAAGCGTTTTGGCGCAGTGTATTTATTCCGGACCGCGACGGCGAATTAATTAAACGGGACGGTGATGTGCTGCGGCTTTTTGTGTTGACCCCAATTACCACGGCCGAAATCACCGTCACCACCCCGGTAACCGGCAATGTTCCGAATAATACCGCGAACGGCGGTACGAACTTTACCCGCAGTGCGGTGACTTGGACACCGGCTCACAATCCGTTCCGGGGTGACGAGCAATATACCGCCGAAGTTACACTTACGGCGAACGATGGTTATATTTTTACGAGTTTGAGTACCGCAACAATCAACGGGCAAACGGCGGCAGTTACCAACAATACCGGCTCACAAGTAACGCTATCATATCAATTCCCGGCTACTGACTTGGCAACATTTAATCTTGTCACCGCACCGGCTGTCAGTGCGATAGATATCTACGGCGGTTTACTGAATACATCCGCATTTACCAACCACGGTACGGTTACAGGCCAAACCGGCGGGGCAGTCGCGGGTACCTGGTCATGGAGCCCCGCGGCAAATGCCGGGGCGACAATTCCGCGATATACCTTAAACGGCACACCGGCGAATAATTATACTGCCGTATTTACGCCAACCGACCCGGCCGACCAAACCGGATACAATGTGCTAACGGTTGAAATGCCTGTAACCGTCACGAACCGGCGGCAGCTTACTATTGGCAATCCGTCCGGCTCCCCGACAAAAATATATGACGGCAATACATCCTACACCGGTACCGGAATAAATATCGGCACGCTTACGAATATCGTTGGAAGCGACGATGTGGCCGTCTCTATTAATAGCACTGTATTTAATCAAAGCACCGTTTTGCTTGCCGATACAATTACCATTGTCTATGCAATTAGCGGAGATAATGCAGGTAATTATACCGCCCCGGCTAACGGCACAATCGCCGCAGCAATAACTCCGCAAACCCTTGCCGCCCCGGCAAGTGCGGACTTAAATCAAAACGGGACAGTGACATTTGCACCGGGTGCAAACAATGCGGCGGCCGGTTCTTCCTATCGGTTTACCCTTTATAATGGAACTACTGCCGTAACCGGCTTTGAAAATATTTCCGTTACAAGCGATACAATTCCCACCGGCATTGTAGCAAAAATGCTTGAAGCCGCCGGGGTTTATACAATCAAAGTTACAGCAAATACAACGAACACAAATTATACAGCGGCAAGCGCAGAATCAGCGGCAAGCAATGCGGTCAATGTCTACTCTGTCGCGGTAACGATAACAGATGGAAACGGCACAGACAACGTAAACGGCAATACGGTAAGCTATACGGAATACGCCTTTGGCGGAACTACGGTCACGCTGACGGCAACCCCTGCTTCCGGCCGCCGGGTATCATGGGGCGGGGCGGGGAGCGGGACAGAGAATACCCGGACAATTACGGCGATAGCGGCAAACGCAAGCGTTACAGCGGATTTTACCGCCACCGAGGTTAGCGGAATCGCTGTCACAACGCAACCGTCAAATCTGACCTACGCACATGGTGATACGCTAAGCCTTGCTGGGCTTACCGTTACGCTTACTTATAATAACGGTACAACAAAAATTGTGGAACTTGCGGATTTTCCGGCTGAAAATATCACAACATCCCCTGCGGCCGGCACGGTACTTTCGCTCATCGGCCATAACAGTAATCCTATAACGGTGATATTTAATAATAGTATGACCATCCGGGCAAATACAGATAACCTGACGGTAAATGCCGGTACGCTCACTGCCGCTACCGGAACACCAACCGCATCTGCTATACCAATCTATGGCGGATTGCTGTCAAGCTCAACGTTAAGCGGTACGGTCACGAACCAAAACGGCGCGGAAGTCGCAGGTTCATGGATATGGATTTCCTCGGCAAATGCCGGGACGACAATTCCTAAATATACTGCCAACGGCACCCCGGCGAACACCTATACCGCCGTATTTGTCCCAACCAATACTGCCGACCAAACCGGGTATGGTGAAATAACTGCGGCGGTACCGGTTACCGTCACAAACCGGCGGCAACTCACTATCGGCACTCCGTCCGGTTCCCCGACGAAAATATATGACGGAAATACATCATATACCGGCACGGGTGTAAACATCGGCGCACTCACAAATATTGCCGGAAGCGATGATGTGAATGTATCGGTTAATAGTGCTATATTTAACCAAAGCACTGTACCGCTGGCAAACACAATCACTATTGTTTATGCTATTAGCGGAAATGATGCGGCTAATTATACCGCCCCGGCTAACGGTACAATCGCCGGGACAATAACCCGCATTACCCTCACGCCGTCAATCGATTTTACTAACGTAAACGGAAAAATCTTTGACGGTAATACAAATATTACCGGGAATCAACCAACGATTACGCTCACCGGAAGTATCGTATCCGGCGAAACCCCTACGGCAACGGCAACAATCACTTATGCCAATGAAAACGCCGGGACAAATAAAAACATCAACGCAACAAGCATTGCGTTAGACGGCACATGGGGCGATAATTACGTACTTTCCGCAACAACACTAACAAATGCGGCAAGCACTTTGGCAATCACAAGAAAAGACATCAGTATAGCAACTATCACTGCGCTTACCAAAACCTATGATGCAAATCTCACGGCCACCGCCGGGGCAGTCACTTTCAATGGTGAGATAGCCGGGCAAGCCTTAGTATTAAACACCGATTATACTGTTTCGGCTGTATTTGATGCGGGTAACGCCGATACCGGAACCGGCAACAGGCATTACACCTACACAGTCACGATGCAGGATACAACAAGGGCAAATAACTATAACCTTACCGCAAGCACAATGGGCGGGACAAACGGCACGATAAACCCGGCCAACCTTACCGGGGCCCCGGCAATAAATATTGATGACGGTAGCGGCGGCAACGTACTTAAGATTGGGGCGGAGCTTACCGCAAGCGGTACGTTTAATACCAGCGTGACTTATGAATGGTTCGTTGGCGGCCTTTCGGCCGGGACGGGGGTTAATTACACCGTAGAAGGTGCGGATGCGGGTAAAACAATCACGGTGACGGCAATACCTGACAATAATAATTTTATCGGTATGCTGACTTCTTCCGCAACCGCGGTGATACCTTATACAATTACGGTTAATGCGCCGGCCGGCAATGTCACCGGCGATGCGATAACTTTTAATACCGAAACAGCACCTCTTACTTTTTATTTGCTGGCAAACGATACAATATCCATCAGCTATACTGTGGCGCGTACCGACCGTTTTAATACGCTAACCCTTGGCAACGGGATTGCTAATATCAATGCCCCATATGGTGTAAACGCAACTCCGCATACAGGGATGGTAACTTACACGGTGGCGGCTTCCAATGCGGTAAGCGGCGTAATAACCTTTAACCCGCAATTTAACCACAATAGTGAACTGTTTAATGCTGAAGTCCTTGCTGCTGCGCCGGTGAAGGGCGGCAATCCGCTTGCGGCCCCGGCATATACAACAGTTACCGAAACGAATTATTATACCGGACTAATAACATGGAACGGTGATTTAACAACGACAGGTATTGGCGGGCGGTTCGCCGGCGGTGAGGTTTACACAGCGGCAATCATACTTTCGGCAGTTGACCCGATCTTATTCCATGCCGATTTTGTACCAACGGTATTTGGTACAACGGTAGACAATATCGTTGTCGCGCCGGACGGCAAAACTGTATCTTTTACGGCAGCATTTACCACACTCCCGGCAAAAGTTGTCACCGCAATTGAGGTAATAACCCAACCGGCAGCGCTGACTTATACGCATGGTGAAGCACTTAACCTTGACGGGCTTGTTGCCGCGCTTATCTATGACGATACCTCGGTACTTGATGTTGCGTTTACCGCTTTTGCGGCTAATAATATTACAGCAACTCCGGCAAGCGGTACAGCACTTTCGCGGGCAACTCACAATAATACCACCATAGCGGTGACATATAATAACAGCTCAATAACTGCGCCAACGAATAATTTGGTGCTGAACAGGGCAGATAATACGCTGGTTATCAGTCAGGATGATATTACGTTTGGGATTGCCCCGAACCCGCAGGTCACTACCAATATAAGTAACAGTGCGGTAACTTTTGAATATAAGCTGCAAAGTGCTGCCGACAGTACCTATTCATCAACGGTGCCAAGTGCTTTAGGCAGTTATACGGTTCGGGCAACCTCGGCGGAAACTACTAATCATAATCCGGCGGCGGCAGCAGTTAATTTCAATTTGGCCCCCGCGCCCTTAACCGGGAAACCTGTCATTTCAGCCAGCGGCGGCTTGTTGATTCAAAATGCGATTCTTACGGCAAATACGACATCCCTCAATGCGCATGGCGATATTGGTACAACATTCAGTTACCAATGGAAGGCTGACGGCCAAAATATCGGGACTGATAGCAATCAATACACTATGCAATATTCCGATGTTGGCAAGGCGATTATGGTCACGGTGACAGCCAGCGGAAATTTCACCGGCCCGGCAGAGTCAGACCCGACCGGAAGTAAGCAAAGCGGGGTAATAAGCATAAACGATGCACCACCGACAACAGCCGGCGGCTTAAGCAGTTTGTTTGAAAACCAAGATGTTTTTTGTGATACATATGATATGCTTGTCATCAATACCGGCGGTTCGGTTGTAATCAAGCTAAGGGTTGAAAAACTGGATTCTCCCGGCGCGGCTGTCCAAGAGGATATTGAAAAAGCGGCGGCGGGGCAAAATATCGGGCTGTTTTTGAATTTATCGGTAATCAAATATCATCTCGACAAAGACAAAAACCCTATTAACGGCCCCCCGGTCACAGTACCGTACCTTTTCGGCGATACGATTGCTATTACGGTTGAACTTCCGCCGGCAATCCGGGGGTTGGCACCCTATACGATTTTCCATGCGGACAGTATCACCGGAGATGTAGAATCAATTCCGGCGGTATACAACCCGCAGCTTCATACGCTTACTTTTGAAGCGGGCGCTTTCTCCAATTTTGCCATCGCATATACACCGGCGGTAATAGCATCAGGCGGAAGCGGCAGCGGGAACAGCGGCGGAAGCGGCGACAATGAATTAATACCGGCAGTCATCATGCCAGAAGTTCCTTATTTCGTATCCGAACCGGTTATACCTGCCATACCGGGTGCTACGGGATTAGCGGCAATTGGCGCAACCGGCCGGGGTACAGTGCCAAACTTTAGTTTCACCGAAGAGGCCGTAAACAGTCGGCCCGCCCGAATATCTGCTGCTGATTCACCCTACCGAACCATTCCTCTTTCGCAGATGGGGAATGCAGGTATTTATCAAAGGCCAATCCCAAGCATTACTGTTGCCGGCAGGACAATTCTACTTTTCGCCCCGATGGGTGCGGAGGCATGGTCACTGTTAAATCTTGTGTTTGGGTGTATTATCGGGATTTTATTAGCCGTTATCATCGCCTTACGTGCCTTGATTAAAAAGCGGCGTGAGTTAAAGGAAGTTCTGGATTTTCACAATATAACCGAGGGCAAAAGTTATAGTCAGGTATGGCTTACTGTGGCAATCGGGATGGGAATCGCCGGCGCTTTCCTGTTTGTACTAATACAAGATATGGGTAAGTTGATGGTTGCCCTTGATATGTGGACGATTACGCATATGGTTATCATTGCTTCACAAGCCGCGGCAATTATGGTTATCCTAAAACGTGACAAGAAAGAGAAAGCAAAAGCACAAGCTGCGGTCAATAATCAGCTTTCTATTGCTGCATAATAAACAAGGTACACAGGAGCTATTTTAATGAAGAACAAGTTAATCTTGCGCATGTATGTGATATTGCTTGTCACCGTATTGGTAATTGCCGGCGGGGTATTTACGACAGTTTTTGTTTTATCCTACAGCGCAATGGTAGAAGATATAATGAACCGGGCAACGGGGGTAAAGGATTTTATCCTGGATAACCTCTATGCCGAGGATTTGGTTGATATCGGCGGGGACAGCCCCGAAGCTGTGGCGGCCAGCCTTCATATTCAAGAT
>Ga0131853_10001853_pt1 | contig 37727 bp, 31 predicted proteins | sample TergutLab28metaG_FD_92764 | JGI IMG/M metagenome (GOLD analysis project Ga0131853, IMG submission 92764) | Labiotermes labralis P1 segment gut microbial communities from Petit-Saut dam, French Guiana - Lab288 P1 (version 2) (version 2) | ecosystem: Host-associated > Arthropoda: Insects >... | reverse complement strand
GGTTTGGGGTATTATTTCTGTGTTGTATTTTGTTTGTCATAACTCAATTTTACAACAAAAAAGAGAGCTGTGCGCTTCGCGCCGCTCTCTTTTTTTCGGGGCTGTTACGAGACAGCCCCTTTTTTAAAATTTGGTTTTTATCTATTGTAGCTTTATACCATTTTCATCAGATCGCTACTTAGTTAATCCCAAGCTGCGCCTTAAGCAAAGCCATTTCATCACAAACAGAAGAATCGATATTCACACCGCGATACTTCTCTTCCAGCGCAAGTGCTGCATCCAGCGGCTGGGAATCAAGTTCTGCTTTAGCATTAGCCATATCCAGCTGACGGTTTACCTTTTGCTCCATACGGTCGAAGGCACCCATGGCACCCTCTACCTTGCCGGCAGAAGAGCCAATTTGGTTAATCCGCTCTTGGGTCTTAGCCACGGCAGCTTTGGCTTTAATTGATTGACGGCGGGCGTTAAGGGCATTGATATCCTTAACCAATTTGTCATGCATCTGACGCATTTTTACCGCGTTTTCGTGAGCCACGGCGGCGGATGTTTGCAGGGCTGCACCTACGTTTTCAAGTTCTTGCTTCTTGGTCAAGAACACACGGGCGTCTTCCTCATTGCCGGAAACTAAGGCTTTTTTAGCTAGGTCTGTAAACTTAGCTACTTCCTTCAGATTTTCGTCAACCAAGCGCTTGGTACGGCTTTCTTCGGCCATCACGCCTGCGGTTTCGGTTTTAACTGCGGCTAAGTCTTTGGTCATGTTGCGCAGCAGCTGGTCCACCATTTTGGACGGGTCTTCTACCTTGTCTAGTGCCGCGTTGATGTTAGACGCTAAAATGTCTTTGAAACGGGATAGTATGCTCATTTTTTCTACCTCCTATAGGTTAATTATTGTCGTTATTATTGTCATCCTCGTATTGCTGGGCCAGTTGTGACGCAGCATCGTTCTGGTTGCCTATGGTTTCCAGCGGCTGGTTTAGGATGCGTTCGGTTTGTTCAAATTCTAGGTTCTTCTGGTCGCGCTTGCGCTTCCACCAGTTAAATAGCAGCACAAGTATCAGCAGTATACCCACAACCACCAGCACCGGTATCCACTGAGAGCGGGTCACGGTCATGATGCGCTGGGACGATTCGTCAAACACTCGGGCAAACAAATCATGTTCATCCAGATGGCCATACCAATAACGGGCGATATAATCAAGGATTATGTCCCTTGCCTCGCCGTCCAGTACCGCCGCGGCTTGGGAACCGGGTGTTACCCACCAGCCATACTGGCCTTGTTCGTTTTCAAAAATCAGTACCAGTACATGGGCTTCGTTGCCGCGGGTTAACTCTGTATACCTGCGTTCGGCAAAGTCGCTTAATTGCGCGTCGCTTGGTTCTATGCTGCCATCAATAATAGTTGTGATGTATAGAATCGGGCGTACGCCTGTACGGTCATGAAAGTTTTGCATACCGCGGCTTAAGATTGTCTGGTTGGCAATCCAGCCCGGATGGTCTACCAATAGCGGGACAGATGAATCCGCCGCGTTTCTTGGCAGTGGCTCGCGCCTTACTGTTGAACGGGTTACTTGCGGGCTTGTTATAACTTGCCTTGGGTTCATGCCAGTGCCTATGGGCATTGCCACATTGGCGAACATTGAAATCATAACAAGCACAAAAATAATCATGAGGAGAACCATGCATCCGCCGCCACAACCACCACCGCGCGGTCTTGGCCCCATACCCATGTGCATACCGCCGTGCATGCCCATTCCCATACCGCCCATGTGCATCATACGGCGCCTGCGGCCCCAGCCCCAGCCGCCGCCCCAACCCCAGCGGCGGCGGCGATGTCCGCCCATCATTCCCATGCCCATACCAACGCCAACCCCTGTAGCAAAGCCGGGGCCGCGGCGCGGTGGTGCCATACGTGGTGCCGCTGCCCTTGGTGCCACGCGCGGGGGCGGTGCTGCCGCTCCGCTTCTACCTACTGGGGTGCCTAGCCCCCTGCCTGCACGGCCTGCGCCGCCTGTTGTTCCTAAGCCTCTGCCGCTGCTTGCACGGCTACCGCCAAGGCCACCGCTCATACGGCCGCCGCCTCCGCGAAAACCGCCGCCACGTCCTGCTCTTCCCATATGGTTCACACCTCTCCTTTATTTCGCAATAATTTTTATTTTTTTTAAGCTGTATTTCACTTCCCAATGTTTCTTAGTATATCACCGCGAACGCGGTACATACTTGTTATATGGTATTCGATTTTAAATAAGCTAAAGTAAGCTTAGGTGAAAATGCGTAAGCGCTATTAAAAGCGTGGCTGTTAAGCTCATTTTCGATCGTGCCAACCATTAAAAAGAAAGGAGTGAAGACATGAGCCGTTTTACCAGTGGCTTAATTGGCGGGCTTGCTGTAGGCCTAGTAGTTGGCGCAAGCTGCATGACCGACGAAAAACAGCGCCGCCGCATGAAACGCGACAGCCGGCGCGCACTTAAAAAAGCCGGTAATTTTATTGATGATATTAAATCGTCGTTTTAATTGAAAAACCGACAAAAACCTTTTAAGACCGTGGGGCTCTGCCCTAGGCCGCATAGGCGAGCAGCAAACACGCTTTTGTGTTTGCGACCAGCCCCATACCCCACCGGGGGGTAATCTCCGGACCCAAAACCGCGCATTGCGCGGTTTTACTTAAGGCTTTAACAGCGGTTTTAGTAGCCAATTTTCTTTAGATACTCCCGGCTCTGTTTTGCAGCCTCTAGTGAGGTCATGTCTACGGCCCGGTCAAGTTCTACGACCATTATATACGCACCGGATTCTACTGCGGCCTTTGTTACAGCGGGGATATCTTGTGCGCCCTTACCTACTGGCCTGTCTTCGAATTTTTCGCCTACTTTTACTATGTCTTTAAGATGGACAGAAGGGCAGCGGCCACTGTATTTTTTTACATACTCTACCGGGTCAAGCCCTGCCGCCATTACCCAGCCGGTGTCTATTTGTGCCTGTAATATACCGGGCGTTGCATCAAATAAGGCATCTAGCACGTAGGTGCCACAGGGTAATGTTTTAAACTCGAATTCGTGGTTATGGTAGCCCAGAATCAAGCCGTTTTCTTTACATGCTTCGGCAGCTTTTGTCATGATTGCCTTTGCCGCATCAAAATTTTCGCCACCGGGCAAAGCCTCCATAGACATCCATGGAATGCTTACTAGGCTACAGCCTAAGGCCTTGTAACTGGCGGCTGTACACACCGCATCAGCTTCAAACTCCGACAAGTTTACATGGGCGCTTACTGCCGCAAGGCCTGCTTCATCCAAAAGCTTTCTAAAGTCCGATGTTTCTAAGCCATAAGTACCTGCCAGTTCTACCGCGTCATAACCCATTTCCTTTATTTGGCGCAACGTACCGGGCAGGTCATTGGCTGTGAAATCCCGCACTGTGTACAGTTGCAAGGCAACGTTTGGTTTGCTCATAATAGCCCCTCCTTTTATGCAAAATACGATTTAATTTCACCTTGAGTATGATACATGCAGCCATGAGTACAGAAAACTACATATCGTGAAAAATGAGTTCCCCTGTTAAAACCCCATATGATATACTTCCGAAGTATATGCACAGCATGTGAAATTTACTATAGCTTTATACACAGGAGGCACATATGGGTACACCCATACACACAATATACACTGCCCACGATGGAACCGAAATACATGAGTCATGCTTAAAGCTTTCTATCCAAAAAAAGAAGATAGGAAGTGCCAACGACATAGCCCGCCTAGCCGCGCCCAAGACTGCGCAAATGCTGTACAACGCCATGCGCGTAGGGCCAAGGCTAATCTTGCGCAGCGCGTTCGAGCTTTTGCGCGCAAACATGATTACAAGGGTGATATCGGTTGCGGTGCTGCTTTTTATAGATAAATTCAGCTTGCTTAAAGGGCGGATATCTTTGAAGCAGTTTGTTATCAACGTAACCCTCGCCCTTATGTTATTAGTAGGCGGCACAGCAGGTTGGGTACTGGGCAGCCATGTGCTTAGCTTGCTAGTGGAAAGCTTGGTGCTTGGGATTATAGCGGGGCTTATTGGCGCAGGCATATTAAGCGCCGTTCTTAGCTTTGTCGTGAATAAAATTATCCACTTATTTGTGCAGGATGATACAGAAGATATGCTGGATATCTATAACCAATGCTTTGCCGCACTAGCCAAAGAGCATATGCTTAACCAAGATGAAATATGTACAGCAGCGGATAATATATGCATGAGCAAAGATTTGATTCGTGAAATTTTCACAGAGAAAACAGACAGAGTGTCCTTCGCTTGTGCAAAACTTGAGCCATGCGTGAGAGACATAGTAGAAAGGCGCACATCATGACAGAAACAAAGATATCCCTGTTACAATCCTATTTTCTCAAAAACGACATGCTGCTATGTAACGAAAACAAAGACTTGCCATCACTTACAACTGTAGGCGGTGACTGGGACAGCATTATAATGCTGATAGAACAAGGTGAGGTATTCTACAGCAAATTTTACAAAGGCCGGGTGACATACTTATCGCGGGAATTTTACTATAAAGTCAAGCCCGATAAGCAACGCACCCATAAACTAACGGCTAAAGCTCGTGAGGTGTTGGAACTTATTGAAGCCGCAAACCCAGTTTCCACAAGTGCAATAAAAGATAAGCTTATGATTTCATCCAAAGAATATACTGCCTGCATGGATGAATTATTCAAGGAATTACTTGTCACAGCCATAAAACGTGATAGAACCATAAATGCTAACTGGAGTTCTTTCTGCTGGGGGACTTCCCAGCATTGGGAAAGGCTTTTTCCTGGTATCAGACGGTCTTGATGCTTCGGCCGGCGACAATCGCTTCATTGGTGAAAGACGCTAACAACTACAGCATGTTTGATATTACAGACAAAGATTACCGGCCATTAAATTAAATAGCCTACAAAGAAAGGATACAACCATGGACTTAACCCAACTGCTATCCCGCGTAGATCACACACAGTTAAACGTAACCGCCGTCACCCAAGACTATATCCAGCTATGCGACGAAGCCATAACCCACAATGTAGCCAGCGTATGCGTACCACCATCGCGGGTAAAATTTTGCGACAGGCATCTCAAAGGTCGCATAAAAATATGTACAGTGATAGGCTTCCCCAACGGCTACGCCACCCCTCATATCAAAGCCGAGGAAGCCAAAGACGCAATCCAAAACGGTGCCGAAGAAATAGACATGGTAATAGACATATCCCGCGCCAAAGACCATGACTACACAGCAATCCTTTCCGACATACGCACGGTGCGCAATGCCACCACAGGCATCGCAATACTAAAAGTTATAATAGAAACAGCCTTGCTAACTCAGGAAGAAAAAATAGCCCTATGCCAAGTTGTAAGCGAATCCGGAGCTGACTATATCAAGACCTCTACAGGTTTTGCATCAGGCGGTGCAACATTTGAAGACGTGGCACTGCTACGCAAATATGTAACCCCGGAAGTAAAAGTAAAAGCCGCCGGGGGTATTTCAACGCTGGATGACGCGTTTCAATTTATAAAGCTAGGCGCAGATAGGCTAGGAACCAGTCGTATTATTAAGCTTGTACAGGGCATAGCAAGTGCCGAGTACTAAACATATGCATCGGTGATTAACCCATATCTGGCATGCATTGAGGCAAGTTCCTCTGTAAATTGCTTAAAGAGTTACTTTTCTGGTTTTGATACTAATGACGAAGGCGATCCAGTCCTGTAATAAAAGGGTTCTAAATTAGAAAACTTCAATAGCAAACCGCCCCTGCTGGCGTACATGACCTATTACAGCAGCCGTTACCCCCGCTGCTTCCAGATTGAACATCAGCGTACATATATCCGCCTCCGGCACCGACAGCAGCAGCCCGCCCGAAGTTTGCGGGTCAAACATTACCGACCTTAGAGGCCCAGCCACATCGTCCGCAAAATTCACCTTTGGCGACAGATATTCCGCGTTACGCTTCGCGCCACCGGGGATAACATCCCTTACGGCCAATTCATATGCGCCATCAAACAACGGTATATCCTGTGCCGTGATTGCCAAAGTACAGCCGCTAGCCTCCGCCATCTCGCTGGCGTGGCCTATAAAGCCAAACCCTGTTATGTCTGTGCATGCATGGACACGGGTTTTTATAGCCGCATCACGGGCGTACTTATTTAGAGTAGCCATAGACTGAATGGCCTGCTCAAATTCTGTTTGGCTGATAATATCCTTCTTAGCTGCCGTTGCCATAATGCCGTTGCCAAGGGGCTTGGTAAGCACCAATACGTCCCTGGGGCGGGCACCGGCGTTGCTCCAAATTTTACGCGGGTCTACACAGGCACTTACGCACAGCCCGTACTTAGGTTCTGGGTCTGTAACAGAATGCCCGCCGGCTATTACTCCGCCAGCCTCTTGCATCTTGCTTGCCCCACCGGCCATAATCGCTGCAACATCTTCCGGCGGCATACATGGCGGGACGCACAAGATATTTAGTGCGATATTAGGTGCCGCACCCATGGCATAAATATCCGACAGGGAATTTGCGGCGGCTATCTGCCCAAACTGAAATGGGTCGTCTACTATAGGCGTGAAAAAGTCCACAGTTTGGATAAGTGCCAAATCCTCACGCAGTTGGTATACACAAGCGTCATCGCTAGTATTAAAGCCCACCAACAGTCCCGGGTCATGGCTCACGGGTAAAGCCTTTAAAATTTCGGATAGGGCCCCCGGCCCTAGCTTAGCTGCTCACCCAGCGTGTGCAGACATGTGAGAAAGGCGTTTTTTGTCGGCCATGGGATTCACCTCCTTTAATAAAAATGGGCCATCTCACAAGATAGCCCAGTTATTTCTGGCGGGAATATGTGGGAATCGAACCCACCTAAGCAGCTACTAACCACTCTCACAGGTTTTGAAGACCAGGGGCCACACCAGCAACCATCTACTCCCATTGAATAATATTCAGGATTATAGGCTTAAATCCGTGATTTGTCTATAGCGGCAACAGATATTTAACCCGCTATAAACAATTCATAAGTAATATTCGCTATCAATTTATGCCCCACAATACTTGGGTGAATAATATCAAATGAAAACGTCAATGTAGATGTGTCTATAAAAAAATTCATCATATTGTCTGGATCATTTGCAAAGGCGGCATATACATCTGCAACCAAGTAGCCTTTTATCTCTGCACTTTCTAATATAACAGTGTTTATGGATTGAATAAGTTCACCAGCCCTTTGTGACAACCCCTCAATAGATATACCTGCAATTTCAATTGGCACAGGGTTATAAACTGTGTTAACAATAATAACCGCATCCGGTGAGTGAGTATTAATCCATGCAATTATCTCATTAAATTCTATAGCAAATGCCTCAACACTACTAAGAAGCGCAGCATCCAACTCCGGGGAAAACGAACCTTCCAACAGTGGAAGCAACCCTACAAGCTGGAGGTTATCAACCCTGTCAAACATATCTGTAACTTCGCTAAACACCGGCGAGGCATCTTGCACCATTCGGTTAAGCCCCGGAAGCTGCCACACCCTCCAAAGGCTGAAATCTTCTGAAGCTTCTTGGAAGTCCCGGGCTATTTCCATTACATATGGGACAACCGCCATGGTTTCCTGTATAAAGTCCCATAGTTCGAAAATTATGTCCACAACGTCTTCTTGGGTGGGGAGGTAGTATATCAGCGGGGCGAGGATGTCGTTGCCGCCTATGTTAAGGGTCATAACGTGAGCGCTTTGGAAAAGGGCCAAGTCATACTCATCCAAATTTCTTAGAAAATCCAGAAGCATTGTTGCTGTAAGGCCATCTTCGGCCATGTTTACATACCTGTTTATGTAACCTTCGTCCATTAACATCTTGGCAAAAAGGGTGGTATACCGGTCTGCCTCGGCCATGCCAGAACCCGCTGGTACGGAGTCACCTAGGGCTATGTAAACGCGGGGGTCTTCCGGTATGCGTTCAGTCATTGGAGTCATAACTGATGCTATGAATAGGCATATCAGTTCTAAGACAAAGTGGTTAACCAAACTTTTCATGCAATCGCCTCCACATTTACATAAGAGAATTATAGCACTTCACACACCCTATACAACTGCCCTACCCTGCCATTTTCCATTCCTAACCCTGTTAAGAAAGAACACCCCGCGCACAACCCAATCCGCGTACATAGAAAACCAGACCCCCAAAATCCCAAGGCCAAAGTAAACACCAAGCACATACGCAAGCGCCACCCGCACAAAAATCATGCTGGCCACGGCTACAATCATCGTGTATTTTACGTCACCAGTGGCCCTAAGCGCACCGGGTGTTACAAAAGAAGCCGACCAACCAATAGGCATAGCGATTATAAGTGTGATAAGCACAGGCTGCAGTATCGTAAGTATTTCATCTGTTGTGTAGTAAAGGGATAAAATAGGGTTCATAAAGATAAACGTAAAAACGCATAACACTGCCAGCACAATCATAGCCAAAACAACGGAAAAATAAGCGGTTTTGCGTACGTCATCCGTTTCATCACGGCCTATACGCTGGCCCACCAAAATAACAGCACCAGTAGAAAATGCCATCCCCGGGGCGATTAATATACCAGAAATAGAGCCTACTAAGGCATTGGCGGCAATGGCGGCATTCCCCATCCCCGCTACAAAAACCATGATTAACAGCTTGCCCATCTGGAATGTCCCTGACTCAACGCTTGTAGGGATACCGAAACGAAGAATCAATTTTTGCACAGCAAAATCGGGCCTAAATGCCCTAATACCGGCGGCCCGAATAGTCTTGGATGTTTTAAGTATATACACAACGCCCAGCACCGCGCCAATGTATCTGGAAATAAGCAGCGCATGCGCCGCACCCGCCAAACCAAAAAAATGGATAAGTATAAGCCCAAGCACCACGTTAACTACGTTTATGATAATGGTAATAACCATTGGGGCACGGGTATTGCCGGTACCGCGCAGTACCCCAAAAGCCGTCATCATAATAGCTATCGCGGGGAAAGAAAAAGCGATTATACCCAAAAACAACCGCGCATCCACTATAACAGCATACTCAGCGTGACCAAACAGTAAATTTATAACCGGAATACGAAAAACCGCGAGAATGACGCAAAACAACACACCAAAAACAAGGGAAAGCAGAATTGCCTGCGCCGTTACGCCGGAAATCTTATCATGGTCGCCCCGCCCGGTGTACTGGGCCACTACTATGGTAGAACCTACTGTAAGCGCGGCAAAAAATGCCGACACCAAGTTTACAACGCTGTCAATCATGCTAACCGCGGACAGTGAATACTGGCTTATACCCGACACCATAATTGTGGTGACTATCCCCAGCATGACAACGAAGACTTGCTCCAAGAACATTGGGGCTGTCAGGCCAAAGAATTCTTTGGTACGGCGCGTGTATTCGGGTTTATACTTGGCCACTAAATTCAACATATTTCTCCTATAATACCATATTTATGCGTTTCGAATTACTGCAATTGGCTTTATATGGCTTAGAATATCTATAGCTCGTACTTACGCTTTTAACAGTATGATTATAACATATACAAATATTATGAAATGCCCGAAACTGTAGCTAAGTGCTTCATTAAATCCAGTAACAAAGCATAAAAAAAGCAGCAATGCCACTTTTTACTTCCACTGTTGCCTATTATAAAATAAAAAGCTGCTGTATTCTGTTTCTGACGAAACATATACAACAGCTTCTATATTAAACATATCAAGATTAAGTCGCTTCGATATATTCCTTATAACTGGCTCTTACTTCTTTAATCATTGCAGAATCACGGCCGGCAATTGGCAAGGACTTAATTGACTTAGATTTCGCAGACCTGTACGGGCTACCATACCGCGTAGACAGCTGATCTAACCCCTCGTTACTTTCCTCGCGCATTTCATCCGCGCCGCGTCTTTTTGGGGCAAAGCTTCCAATCATTGGAGACATTTTTTCACAGATATCAACATATCAAAGTCCTTTCCGGCCCACCTATTTGCGTTTACCATCATAATATTATTGTCATACCTTACTTTATTATTTAATGATACAACAGTGCATGCATGAATGTCAATTGACAAACTATAAGTATTTCATGTGTTGTTTCATTGTAGTATATGCAAAGTGCCTGCAAATGTTTCATTAACTAAGGCAACATACTCGAGTTTTGCATAAAAACAGCTTTAATTTGAATAATCACTTTTATAGCGTTGCGCTTCTAAGTGAATCGCATGAAAATCTTATGACTATGACATCCTTAAGTAAAGTATGGCAGCAACCGCATACAAGGCAACGGTGAAGTTGTAAAATCCACTTGCAAAGCAATGAATTTTCTCCAGCATAGACAGTTCATGAGCTGATTTAGTAAGGCTCTTTATGGTTATTATAACTTGGTCCATGTACTTCTTACCAACACGTACCTTAGACTCAACAATATCGTACATTTGTTGAAAAAATGCATCCTCATAGCCGTAAAATTCGCGTTGCACTTTATTATCACTAAATTTCCCAATTTCAGTTACTTTTTGTGGTGGGGGTACTTTCGTAACGTGTCTTAAACTCTTTCGCAAGCTGGAAAACAGCAACAACAAAAACGAAGATAAGGTTGCTATAAAGTGTGTAGCTATAGCCGCCACCATAAAATATAAGGCAGCATCGACGCGTGAGTAATGGCGGATTAATGTAAACACCGTTGCAAGCACAGGCATGGAAAAACCACCCAAAAAGCGATTCGTAGATTCTATAGTGGCAATTTGGGTTTCATTGCTGCTGTGCATATCTGATATTGTATCCCACATAGTCCTTGGATTACCTTCCGGGATGTCAGGCTCGTGGTCGTCTTCGGTAGTAAGCCTTTTTTCTACAACTCGCCAAAATGATGTGCTAGGCGCACTAAGTACGCTATTCATGTCTTGCAGGGCCTTTAAGTCCATATATTCATCATTACCCGGTATGCTTGTAAGAGTTGTAGTGCTGCCTTCGTTCAACCATGCTTCAACAGCTGCGCAAAGCCTATCTGTCTCTTCTGTCACCTGAATAAAGGAGGTTTGGCGGCTAACTCTTACACCTTTATACCCAAGCCCAGAGCCTTGCAATATCTCTTCTCGCGGCACAGCATCCAGCCAGCACCGTACAGCCTCAACAACAGAAGCAATACACTCCTTAATTGCGTTGTATGACGCGCACGCCGGGGATTGCTTATGCCTATACACGCTTCTGCTTATGCATGTGCGCACTTTATGAAGAAACATATCAATATCCGGCATACCCGTAATAATCACAGGCACATCGCAGGGTATGTAGTCTAGACCCAATAATCTTCGTGATTTATCATTTACCGTAAAAGTCTCATATGATGCTTCAATATTTCTAAGATGCTGGCCGGTAAAATATAAACTACTGTCTCCGTGCCTTGTAGTCTCCCCCAAGGAGATAACAAACTCACAATCTTCTTGAGTAAAGCTGTTTACAGGACATAGCTTTCCATTCACATGCTTAGTGTTCATGCACCTTATCAAGTCATCCCCAAGCGAAAGCAACTTATTCGATTCTACCCTTATATGGCTGGGAAACCTTGCATACGCAAGCATACGGCCTCCGGGATATGGCCTTGTGACATATGCGTCTTTACCGCTGCATCGTTTAAATTCGCTGTGGATTCTAAAATCATCGTCTCGCTCTATGCGTCTTGTCCTATTTATTGCCATTGACGCAATAAAAGCCGTTTCTATATCAAGATGTAACCCGCTCATTTATACTCCACCAAAGTCTTGATTTTTTCCATTTTTAAACTATCACCTTTAAGTGTTTTACCTAACTCGCGTAAAAGCTTAAGCTTCTCATCGTTATTCGATTCGTAATCCGATTTAAAAAGCGAAGATTCCCCTTCATGCGGAAAATATTTTCTAAGTTCTACATAGGAGTTAAATAAATATTTTGATGACTGTAACCATGCAGACACAAATGGATACAAACTGGTTGCTTTGTCAGTACAAAAAGCTTCTGCTATATTAAACATAAGTTCACTCAGGTGCTCGTTATTTTTCCATACATCCTCTTTGTCTCTCATTTGGATTTGAGTCTCGATAATGGCGTCATCTATTTCCTGTTTTCGCTCATCTTGGTTTTTATTTGGATCCAAGGCCTTCTTTGCGGCATTTTTGGCTACATCTGATGTTAGAAACAACGCGGACACAACACGTAGCGCATGAATTTCGTAGCGGTATACCATTTTTTCATAGCCGTCATAAAGATGATTAGTCTCATCGCCCGTTTCGAATAAACGGCACAACCACTTTACAGCCTCATCTTGTGTCATGTTAAGGGTACAAATAGCAATCATATCCGCGTAGCACTCCCGTATGATAAAAAGAGTTACTTCGCTTGCCAACGCGAAAGAATCAGCTAAAAGGCGATCGAAAAACCGCCCCTTTTGCTCTAACATAGATAGCGCGCCGGCCTCATGATAAAGTTTAGCAAGTGCCGTTATTAATCCATATTCGCTGGCATTCTCTGTTAGATGAGACTCCGGAGGTTTTGATATAAACTTGTTTAGGGCTATTTTGCAATGGTCCACTATAAAGTGTAAATATTTAGAGATATTGGCAGTTTCATTTGAAAAATAGGCCTTAAAACTTTCTTCCAGTTCCTTGGTAGCAAATGCAAGCGCGCTAACCGGTAAACTATAATATGAGCGCATCCTAAGTGTCTTGGAAATATGATGGGCAGTTAAATATGACACCATCTCAATCCAAACCCGTGTCCTTTTGTCGCGATCTAAGATACCCCAATAATGGCCAACTTCATGCGCTAATACAGGCACAACACTCTCAAATCCTAACTTGTTGCCCAACATGTCTTGTAGGGGCATTTCGTATATGATAAGGCGCCCTATGCCGTCATAACGTGATGGGAAAAGCGAGTGCGAGTGTGTCCCGTCATCTTCTACCGGCATCAGCGTAAACCGCATCATATCTCTTACATTGGCATTGGATAAAGCTTCCTTAACTTTTATATCACATTGTGCTTCTGTATACGCAAGCAATTTTGTTAAATTTTCTAGGCACCTGCTATAGCCGCCTATCAGCCTCTCGTATGCCCCTGCCGCATACAACCCAGGGCGGGTATTTTCACGCAGAGACATGTCTGCTATAAGCCTGTCGTGAAACAGCGCAGATAGGCACTTTATGCCTATATTCATGCTTTCTCGCACATCATTATAGATAACGTCATCAAAGCCTTTATAATCTTCGCTAGGCAGGTCTTTTAAAAAGATATCGGATATTTGCTTATAAAACGCAACGAAAAATTTGCGCACATCATCAAATTCGCGCCACGAGGCCATATGAAAGAAACTTTGACATCCTTGGATATGTAGTGCAGACAAGACATCAAATGTTTGCTTTAGCCGGATATCTTTATTTATTGATTTTATTATTCCTTTTAGTTTTTCGCTGCTTTTTACGTCTTCAATCAATTTCCTTAATTCATTTTGCTCCCTTTTATCGCCCGGTATTTTTAGTAATAGTTCCCCCAGCTTTTCATTACTAAATAAGACGTTATTTTCCCGGTCGTACAAGTCAACAAAGACAAATAATATGGCCATGGCATTTTCTTGCTTTTCTGCCCATAGCCGGCTTAAGACCATGTCCTCATCTACATGTACATGCAAATTTTCAATTTCACTCTTTTTTTTAATTCTTTCGGCTGGACTAAGGCGACTAAGGCCATCAAGAGACAGCCGGCTGTAACTCTCCCTTATCCACAGCAGTGGCGACGCGTTATCTGCTTTAATCCTTCCTTTTCGAAGAATCTGCGTGCAAATATAAAGGAGTTGTACCGGCGACAACTGCCCAGATTGCCAAGTATAGTCATAGCGGCCAATTGTCATTGGCAACTCTGTACAAATACCCTCAATCACGAAATCATTTGGGAATGCCTGTTTTTCCGTTGTTTTAGAACTTAGTTTATTGGCTATATAATCGTTATACGCCTTTTTTGAAGCATTAACTTCCTTGGAGCCTTTATTAAACATCCCAACAAAGTACTCAGAAAACTTACCTGAGGCACCCGCACGCAAAGCTATACGATAATGCCATGTAAACATTTCATATCCTTCATTATTTGTTTTTAAGGGGTCGGCAGTTGCATCAAATAATTTTTCAGCATTTACGAAATCATTCTCATCACGAAACAACTCTTTTTCATATCCTAAAATTGTGTATGTAGTAAACACCACCGGCACAGGGCCAAAAATCCTTATGGTGTTTATACAATCTAACAATAGCTTCGATTTTTTGTACTTGCTATCTTCAATAGCCTCGTTGAATTTTTTAAGCAATTTATCACAAGCATTGTCTATTTCCTGTTTGGCAAGAAACACTTTTTGATCATGGCTATTAATCAACCAGTCGATGATATTGATATCATTGCCATTTATTTCAACCATCCAATCCTCATCTGGGATTTGATAATTATTATCTATTCTTAATTTCAGTTTTTTTAACACTTCCAATGCCTGAGTTTTTCCGCTGATTTTATATTCCGATGAAAGCGTGCACTTACATTTACAAGACCAGTCATTTAAATATCTTACAAACCCCATTACTTCACCGTACCACGGCTTGTCCATTCCCACTAAAATATAACGGTCATCGGCACTTAACGAGTTCATAACAAAACATTCGATTCGGCCGCTAGGAATATGCTTTTTTCTCGTCATATAATTCTTAAATGTGTTTTCCACACACTTATTTAAACCATTATCGCACCGCTCATACTCAACAAACTGAGGGTGAAGCTTAACAGCGAAAAGCGCAATAAATGGCTTACCCTTGTCATTGTTATCACATGGCTGGCCATTCTTACAAGGCTTGGTGGCATCGGTTTCGGCACGCCCGCATTTTCCACTTCTTCTGATACATTCACTATAAAGCTTTAGCCTGCTTCTTCTGGTACCGTCTTCATCATCCATGTACAAAAACTGTTTCTGAACCTTTGATTGGAACTGCATCCGTTCGCCTGCCCTAGTATAATTAGCCAGTTTGGTTTGCGGACTCGTAATAAATTCATCGACATTGTCATCTATGACTTCTATACGCAATCCGTCAAAAGGGCCGAATAGAGTATAATCCCCCCAGTCCTCTTTAATCTCGCTATAATAGGGGTCTACTTGAGACATAATCAGGCTAATCCCGAATGTGTTCATTTTCTTACCCATCCTCACCCAGCTCCTTGCTATACAATTTATGCCAGCAAAATGTATTATATACAAATTGACACAATGATGCAACATCATACGACAAAAAGCCGCAAACATAATAATTCAGCTTTTATAAGGCCACACCGGGGGCATTTATTACCTCTTCTTCACCACCTTTTAGTTCTTAATTATATAGTAACCGGAGAATGCAATAGCTTAGTATTTTTTATAGCATTTTCACTCATACCCCCTACTCCCACCGAAAATATCTCACAGACAGCACAATCCCAATAATAGCTACAACAGCTAATATCAAAGCGCTGGATAAAACACCTGTCAATGGCTCGTTAAATGCCACGGCTTGTAAAAGCGTGATTCCGTGAGTTAATGGCAGAAAGTTGGACATGACTTGTAGCGCGCTTGGCATGATTTCAAGAGGGATTGTCGCACCCGACAAAAATATCATAGGAAAATAGATGGCACTGGCTATTACCCCTGCCAGCTGCGCATTTGGGGCTATGCTTGCTATCATCATGCCTACAGCATGGATAGACACCATTACAAGAAAATACATAGCAAAGAAAACGAACCATGAACCCTGTAGCGAAAACCCGAACATAACAAATGAAACGAGATAAATTAAAGCAGTAGAAACCAAGGACAAGCTAAAACAAAAGAGAACAGAAGACGCAAGCAATGTCATAGGGCTAACAGGTGTAACCTTATACCGCTTTAAGATTTTCCTTTGCCGGTAATCCGAAAGAGTTAAGGGCAGCCCCATAAGCCCGGCAGAACTGATACCAAGTGTAGCCACCGCGCTAAAACTCATGCCGTTTTGACTTGCATCATCGCCATAGATAAGCCCCAGCAAGACAATCAGACCCACTGGAACAAGCACCCCAAACAAAACGCCCGAAAATTCCCGGATTGACAGCTTCGCGTCGGTTTTATACATCAACCACAATGTTCTCATGCTTCATCCTCCTCAGCAAAATATAAAAACGCTTCATCCATATTGGACTTGCCGCTTATTGCTATTACGTCGCTTACTGTTCCACTTACAATAATTTTACCTTGCTGTAAAATGGCAACCCTGTCACAGAGATTTTCTACCTCGTCCATGTAATGAGAAGTGAGAAAGATTGTCATACCACGCTCTTTTAAGCCACGAATATACTTCCACACATCACGCCTTGCCTTTGGGTCAAGTCCCGTGGTGAGTTCATCTAAAAATACAAGTTGAGGATTATGCATAATGGCAAGTATGATAAACAACTTTTGCTGTTCGCCGCCAGACAAATTAGAAACATAAGAGTTGGCTTTATCCAGAAGCCTAAACTCACCCAGCATCTGTTTCCAATCAGATGGGTTTTCGTATAAGGAATGGTTAATTGCGCAAAGTTCCTTTACTTTAATTTTTAGCGGAAAGGCTGTATTTTGAAACTGCACGCCTATCTTTTGGAATAGTTGTTTTCTGTTAATACTGCAAGATTGGGGTAATATACTTATTTCCCCTTGCTCAAATGCTTTTGTGCCTAAGATGCATTCAATTGTTGTAGATTTCCCCGCGCCATTGTGCCCAAGTAAGCCAAAGACACTGCCCCCCGCTACATCAAAGCTGATGCTGTCTAAAACAAGTTTGTTGCCATAGGATTTTTTCAGTCTCTTGACAGAAATGACTGGCTCCATATTTGTCCCCCTTAATGGTTTTATTTTTAGCAAAAAAAATATATCACCATAAAAAAGTCTGGTGATATATTGGAGGGTTTTTTATTTCATTTTCTCTATTTCATTTTTGATATACAAACAATCATTTCTTCGGCATCACATTTCGCATCGGATAGAGATGTAAGCAGCTTATCTGTCACTGAAACAATATCCTCGTCAGGGTTAGGCGTATCAAGCAGCAAGCGCAAATCGGAATCCGCGCTACTTTTTAACCGGTTTAACATACGCAAAATAGACATAAGAGAGTAATTCGCATTGCGTAAGGTTCGGATTATTTTTAGTTCTCGGATTTCCTTATTTGTATATGCCCGATAACCATTTTCCTTTCGCGGGATAGTTATTAGCCCATTTAACTCCCAATTTCTTAGCGTATCTATGGTAATGCCTAGATGCTTTGCTGCTTCATTTCTTTTGAGTTGCAAGGCATGCTCTTTATCATCTTGATAGTATAAAAAATCACGGACAAGGTTTATCGCCTCTTCAGCGTTTTCTATTTCTTTACATATAGCCGTATGGTATTTTATCGTTCGTTCTAAGGCTTTGGCGTGATTTTTCTCTGCACACAGCATAATAATTTCACATGCCTGCTTTCTTAGGTTGCTTTGTAGAATTTCTGAGCGTAATGCTGCCTTGATTAGCTTTAATTGCGTTAGATGTGTATCGGCAAATACCCGATATCCGCTCGCATTACGCGGAATGGGCGGCAAAAAGCCTATTTCCTCGTAATAGCGTACGGTGTTGGGGTGCACCCCTGCCTCTTTTGCTATTTCTGATGTGCGATAGGCCATTATCAGTTCCTTTGTACCGTTGAGCAATTATTAAAAAGCGCAAACCTTTTTATACAATCATCAATTGACGAGTCTAATTTTTTTGTCCGCTTTACATCATCTTCGTACCAGATATTTTTTACTTCAAGCGTCGTGCTTTCCCGTTTGCAAATAGCTTCAACGCGCCCTATGAACCGGTCACCGCTTAGTAATGGCAATACATATGCGCCATACCTTCGTTTTATTGCCGGTGTGTAAATTTCCCATGTGTACTCATAATCAAAGATGGCCTTAATTAGCTTTCTGTCCCACATAATCGGGTCAAGCGGGGCGATAAGTTCACAACGTGTCGTATCAGGCTGAGGCTCTTCTAACACTTCTTCGATAAGTGCTATGTCTTCTTTACGACAGTATGCTTTGTCCTTTAAGCCTTCAACCGAAATGGTAATGACCTCTTCCTCGGAGATTAGTGTATCGAATACCTTCTTTCTGATATCGCTTGTTAAGTACCATATGTTTATAAACGCGCCTGACGAACGGTTCCACAAGAGCCCTACAGCTCCGATTCTCCTGAGTACAAGCCATTTGACATAATCAAAATCATCGGGCAGTGGGTCAGGGGCATGGAGTATATCGGATGGGATATGTTTTTCTGCCAAATCATAATATCTGCGCGCACCTTTCTTGTGATGGATAATCAAATCCCCGCTTGAGTACATTTGTTCAAGCACAGACCGCGACAGCTTGCCACCCGAACTCCAATTTATAGCCGACCACCACGAAGTTTTGCCCTCTAATGTAAAATCGTCCGAATTTACAGCGCCATTTGCTTCAATATACTTACGGACTATTTCAATATGCTCTTCAATTTCGGGATGCCTTTTTAACATCACACGCGCTTCGGCCCGGAGTCGTTCAAAATTCATCCAATATTCGATTGGTATAATAGAGAGTTGCTTATCAGGATAGTCAAACAACGCACGGTCTTCGTATAGCAGTTCGCGCAGCATGCCCTTAGCAAAATTTTTAACACGCGATTGAAGTGTAATTTCGGGATTTTTACCGCATATATCAATGGGGTCGAATTGAATACACCCAGCTTGGCGTATAAAATCAAGCGCACCCTGTTTGCCGGTAAACCTATGTGTACCAAGTAGACCATGTTTTAATAGCATAAATTGACGAGCTTGGCGTTTGGTTAAAACAATCATGATTTCTCCTCTCTTTCTTTCAATACAATGGCATGACTTGCGCAATGTAAATCGCATGGCGAAATATGATTATAATGTAGAATCCATGTTACGCCAAAACTCGCAATTTGATAGGTACAGCCATCAGAAGCTGATTATATCCAACACCCTTTGTTATCTCTGAGGAATGGAATGTATTCTGGTTGTGAAATATCTCTTGGGCAAACAAAAGCCGCTGGCTGTCATATTCGAAATTAGTACCTTCGAGCCATTTCATAATTGTCGGATAAAAAGTGTCACATTCCGGATTCATACCCGAACCATGCAAAGCGGCATATAATCCGCCCTCAAATTCGATAATATCATAGGGCGCGGCATCTGATTCTAAAACATGGTCATGCACCGTAATATTATAGCAGGATTGCTCGCCATGGTAATTGACCTTTTTGTTAAACCAAAAGGTAGGTGTTCCAAAAAAGACTTCCTTATGCAAATGCTTATTATCCCATACCCATTCGTTAAACCCGCCTTTTGCGTGGAACATATCATCTTCCCATTGCCAGCCGGATGTGATAGCCTTACATTTCGGTAAATTGATAATCATCACACTTTCGCTATAAAGTCTCTGATTATACTTTTCTGTAACATCTAATAAACGGTTTACACCCGATGTAGTAATTTGCAATTCTGTCACCATTAATGATTTCACAGTTACAGTGCTTGCGTTTCCGGCACATACATCCACGGGTACGGATATTTTTGCTTTTTCTGCGAAAGGCATAGCTGAAGGCCATACGTGAGTATGGAAATGCTCGCCGTTTATATAGATATTGGTCTCACCATAATCTAAAATCCATGAAATCTCTGTATATTCGTCCAGCAATAATTTCTCCATAGGATAGGATTTATGCTGGCCTGTAAAAATATCATTTACATGTAGATAATAAGTACTATCATAACTATGGTTGAGCGCCAGCCCGCCTTCATTATAGTGAAACCATATCTCACCGCTAGACTTAACAACAACATCAATTTTCAGCGGAAGCTTGAAGCACTCGTTTGTCTGAAGGCCAATAAAATCCGATTCTTCACAACCTTTTGAGATTATTACCAGCTCTCCTTGGTCTGTAAAACTATATTTGCCTGTGTGTCCGGTCTCGGGTTCATCATAATATGTTACAACCATTTTTCTCAAATCCACATCGGTTACGGTATTCAGGTTAGGTTTATCCGCTGATGCCAGCAATTTTTTAGTGCTTGACGGGTGGCCCTCGTATTCCACATTAGTAATTTGGGTTTCAATTTCTTTAGCCCTGTCATAAAGCATTTTAACATCTGATTCGTTGTTGAAATCCACTTTTTTGATATAGTGGATAAATGTAAAAATGATGTCTTTCAATTCGTGAAGTAATGAAACCTCGCCGTCAATGTCCTCGACTTTTTTGCTCAAGATATCCAAAACTGTTTCAGAGCCAGAAGAGTTAAAAATACGCTGAATGTCTTTGATGTTGATATTTAGCTTCCGCAAAATCAAAATCTGCTCCAGTTTTTTTACAGTCGCTTCGTCATAAAGACGATATGCGTATTCGTCTGTTCTGGTGCTGTTGATTAGCCCCATATCTTCATAATAGCGCAGCGTTCTGGCTGATATGCCGTACTTGGATGACATATCTTTAATTTTAACAAGATTGTTCATGTGCTTCCTCCCGTAAATATGATTTGATAATAAGATACAGGCTTCCCCACAGGAAGAGTCAAGGGGGTAGACACAAGAATATCGATTTCCGCGTATAAATCAAAAGGCGCTTGATATCATGTGGTCAACCACACAATTCAAACGCCTGATATAGCAATTCCCCCTTTAAACGGCCCCACCCGAGCCGAAAAGCGCGAATGTTTCAATGCGTTTTCGGCGACAGGCGGGGCCGATTTAAAGGTGAATTGCTCTAATTCTAACTTTGATACAACGTGTTAAACACGTTAATATTCTTCCATCATACGCTCCAGAGCCTCCATAATTTCATCACCATTTGAAATGCGAAATGTGGGCATTCCAAAGCCACGTTCTGTCATCATTCCGTGTGTTTCACCCAGCGCAATTGATATTGTCCTGTGAAAACGATTTCCGTCTTGGACAAGGCTAATCACCCACTCTGCCGGCCATGCCCCTGGCCATGCGCTAATGTCACGTCTTATTCTTGTTTGCGCCAATAGATATAGCAGTTCGTCCTGATTTATATAGTGGGTTATGTCTGTACCAAACATTGGCCCATGCCGCACACTTAGATGCATAACGCTTTCGTGCAAAGGTGCGGCACCATGTAAAAGACGCCGGGGGCGGTATCGGTTGACTATTACGGCTGAAAATAGTATGACTATTGTAGCTACGCATATCAATACCTTTTTCAATAGCGCTTTTGCTATTTCCCTGTCCAGCATAGTCATCGGAACCCCCTACAAAATATTATAATTAGGCGACTCTCGAATAACCTGTACATCATGCGGATGCCCTTCCCTAAGCCCCGCGGTTGTTACCTTAACAAACTCCGCACGCTCGTGCAGTTCTGCAATAGTTGCGCACCCGGCATAAGACATTCCCACGCCTAGGCCGCCCATAAGCTGCTGCAGCACTTCCGAAAGTTCGCCTTTAAATGTTATCCGCCCCTCTACACCCTTAGAAATCTTCACACCGCCGGTACCTGAGTAGCCGTTTTCTACATTGTCTTCGTAGCCCGCAATTTCCATGCCGCGGTATACTTTATATTTCCGCCCTTGGAATAATTCTGTAGTGCCGGGGCTTTCTTCGCAGCCAGCAAATAAATTCCCCATCATACAAGCCTTAGCGCCTGCCGCAAGAGCCTTTGTTATATCACCGCTATAGCGTATGCCGCCGTCTGCGATAATTGGCGTACCTGTAGCTTTGGCCGCAAGCGCGCAGTCCATAATAGCGGTAACCTGCGGCACACCAATGCCCGCGACCACCCGCTTGGTAGATACCGAAGACGGCCCAATGCCGACCTTAACAATATCGGCACCTGCGTCTATAAGCGCCTTGGCAGAGCTTCCCGTAGCTACATTGCCTGCGATTATAGCAATATGAGGGAAATCACCCTTGATTACACGTATAGCGGCTACTACCTCTTTTGCATGGCCGTGAAGTATCTCTAATACAATAACATCTACTTTGCGCTTGGCAAGTGCCTGCACTCTGTCCAAAAAATCATCCTTAATTCCTACAGCCGCGCCTACCAATAACCGTCCCTGAGAGTCTTTGGCCGAAAGGGGGTATTTTATGGCCTTGTTAATATCCTTTACAGTAATAAGACCCCTTAGGTTGCCTTTATCGTCTACAATCGGGAGTTTTTCTACCCTATGTTGGGTTAATATGGCCTTAGCCTCGTCCAATGTTGTGCCCACTGGGGCCGTTATTAGCGGGGCTTTGGTCATAACTTCGTAAATTTTCTTACCATAGTCTGTTTCGAAGCGCAGGTCACGGTTGGTTATTATACCCACCAGTTTATCATGTTCGGTTATGGGTACGCCGGATATGCGATATTTCTCCATCAGCTTATCTGCTTCATATACATAGTGGTTAGGCGAAAGGGAAAACGGATCCGAAATCACACCGTGTTCCGACCGCTTAACCTTATCCACCTCGCCTGCCTGAGCCTCTACCGACATATGACGGTGAATCACCCCAAGCCCGCCGCTTCTGGCCAAGGCAATGGCCATCTTGGCCTCTGTCACCGTGTCCATCCCAGCGGAAAGGAAGGGGATGTTTAGTTTTATCTCCGGTGTTAGCTGTACAGATGTATCCACATTTGCGGGCTGTACGTCCGAAAACGCGGGTACCAGTAATACATCATCAAAGGCTAGGCCTTCTGGTATTTGTTTTATCATGAGTTATTACACCCCTCCTGTTTTAATTATACGTATTTTTTGTTATCTACTAACTCCATATACTCGCACGCGTTAATGAGTTCACGCAATATATACAAATGTCCTGCGCCGTATACCGTAATCTACAAACACAGCCCGGTTTTGATACTCGGAACAAAGGTTTTCCTACGGCTTAACATGCAACCTGCGACGCGTAAGCACAGTAGCCAGTGCCTTTAGCATAACCGCGTTCGGCTCAATTATAATCTTTGTGCGCTTACCCTTGTAGTTAATTAGAAAAGCGTAAGTGTCGTTGCCAACCACCCCGCTGGAGTAATCAAGGGTTTCTGCCGCGCCGCTGAACTCACCAGCCCGCATTTTATCATCTACATGAGCCATAATATCGAATTCATTCACCTTTGCGCTAAACAGGCGCTTCCTACGGGAACGGTTATAGATAATATCAATATCCAGTTCCCCATCTGTGAAGGCGTATTCATACTCCACTTTCAAAAAACTCATAAAATACCACGCACCAAAACCGGCCGCTAATATCAGAACCGGGGCAAACGGTGGTATAAACGAAAATGCCAACACAGATATAGCAAGAACCGCAACCACCAAGCCCGCACGCTTAACAGCGTCCATGGAAGACGGCTGACGCTTAACAATTTGCTCTTTAAATACAGCGTTCATTTAATTTATGCCTCCTCTGCCAATGCCAAACTAATTTACATATGTTATTTTGCTTAAATCCAACTCGTGGGGGGCTTTGCCACTTTTGGCCTCACCTACGCATATAGACATACCAAAGCTATATCCTTTGGGTATTTGTAAGCGCATTGCCCACGCCTCACCGTTTGGCCCGGCAAGCGGGGCTCTGACCATACCGCAGATTACACTGCCAAGCCCCATAGAATGGGCCGCTAGCGCCACGTTTTGGACGGCTATGCCCGCGTCTAAGGTGGCTGCTTCGCTATTGTTTTTGGCTATGAATATCATGCAGGGGGCGTTATATAATACTTTTCCTCCGCGATCCATTATACGCTGATAGAACTCACTGTTTTGGGCCTTTAGTATTGCTAGGCACTCTTCGCCATATTCGTCTATCATGGATTTATCTGTTATGGCAATTATGTGCCATGGTTGCAGATTTATGGCGGAGGGCGCGGCAAGTGCGGCTTTGGCTAAGGTTTCTACTTGCTGGCTTGTAAGGGGCGCGCCGGTGAAATCACGGCAGGAATAGCGCTCCATAATGGCTTTTATTACTTCGTTCATGAGGTATCTTCCCTTCCTGTTTATTTATACGCATCAAAAGTTTTGTTTATATAATTCATCCACATCTTGTTAAGCCCATGGTTGATATAGTATTTTTGGCCATATTGTAAACGCGGCATGGATTTTTCGCAACCGTTTGTTTGCATCACTACAATTTCACTCATTACTTGCGGGCTTTAGGCAAAGAAATTACAATGTGGCGGTAGGCTAATAATTTGTTAGAGGATGCGAAAAATGAAGAGTTTAGACTATGCCATGAGGCCGATTCGCCCATGCGAAATTGATATGGTAGCAGATATGATATCCGCTGGATATTACGATGATGAGTTTTTCATATGGTCGGTGTGTGATGACGATAAGCGCCATAAAGTTGTGGCCGATTATTATAAGATATACATTGGCGCGGCCGGGTGCGTGGCGTATGTGGCCGAAACGCCCGGTGGGGAAATAGTTGGTGCAGCGGTATGGCTTCCACATGACACAGATGCAAGCGTATACGACGAAATAGACAGGGTCACAGGGGTATATTCGCCGCAGTTTCGCGCGGTAAGCGATAGGTCACATGACAGCGAGCCGCCTATGGGGCCGTTTTATCAGCTTGTGGGGTTTGTGGTGCCGCGCCAGTTACAGGGTATGGGGATAGGCGCAGCGCTGCTTAAGCATCAGCTTGATAAGCTTGACGAAACAGGTATACCTACTTACTTGGAAGCAAGTACGCCTTACTTTGGCGGGGGTGTTTACGGTAAGTTTGGGTACCAGCCGGTTGGCGAGTTGATGGTATTTGCAGATACGGCGGTGCTGTATCCGTTATGGCGGCCAGCGGCTAAGGCAGGTGAACCGCAAACTGTCATCAGAGATGAAAAGGGATTACACAGCGCTCATCATTGCGAGGAACGAAGTGATAAAGCAAACAACCGCATTGTGCGCTTTGGCGAATATGACTGGCGAGTTTTGGAGGAATCAAATGGCAAAACGCTGCTATTATCCGAACAAATTATATATTTGCGGCAGTATCACGACACATTCGAAGACGTGACATGGGCAAACTCCAGCATTCGCGAATATTTAAACGTAGCCTTTTATAATTCATTCACACCCAAAGAACAGTCACTGATAACCAAAGCGCAAATAAAAAACCGCCGCAACCCATGGTATGGGATTGACGGCGGCATGGATACATCCGATAAAATTTTTCTTTTGTCTGTTGAAGAAGTGGTCAAGTACTTTGGTGGCAACGGGCAACCCGGTGGCCGGGATAACTTCTACATCGATGACGAATTTAACAATGCCCGCCAAGCAGTATGCATAAAAGGTTCACCAACAAGATGGATGCTAAGAACCCCAGGTAAATTGCCGTACATGGTCGTAACTGCAACAATAAATGGCAGAATTGCCGTAACCGGTGATTTCGTTAACCGCCAAAGCACAGAGCTTTTTAATGTAGGCATCCGTCCAGCGATGTGGGTAACTCTTGCCTAACCCGCATAATCGTGCATTCACAATCAATCAAATACAATCTTTTCACTGCTAAACATTGCCGCTACTACTCCTGTCATAACAATAGCAAGCACAAAATTAGTACCAATGCCTATTACAGCATTTAAGATTGATACATCCGAATTGATTATAGATGTTATTCCAAGTGAACTGTTGAATATTGGTATCATGTGAACAAACACAGAATCGACACTTCCCACAAACCCGCCGCCCATTGCACCAACAAAAATAAGAATCATCAGCGGCGCGGCGTACGCATTTGCTTCTTTAACAGATTTTGCGTAAGTAGATATAATTGAAAGTAATGACACAAAAAACAGTGCAAGAGAAGTAGCAATGAAGAATATAAGTATAAAATCTTGAATAGAGAACATATCCATTGCCCCTGCCCCGTCCATTAAATCTCCAACATCGGGAACCATACTGCCAATTGAAAACATTAGCCCAATAAAGCTTCCCAATGCGCCAAGCAGTGCAAAGAATGATAGGCCTAATACTTTCCCTAAAGCCATTTGCTTCCTGCTTGCTGTTGTTACAAGCAATGTGCCAAGTGTCCCGCGCTCCTTTTCACCCGCAACTGATTCAGGCACAAGAGATTGACAGCCGGTAAATATGATAATTATAAACATCATGGGCAACATCATTCCCAATATCAAAGCCATTATGTCGCTGGCCGTCGCCAAATCAAAGTTTCCGTCAGGTACTTCTGCAGTTGGCGCATTGATACTAAACCTGTGCGTAAGCGAGTGATGATATGCACTTATGAGTGCCGTTACGATATTGCGCGCTTCAGCTGATTCCTGCCTGGCTGAGTTTGCCCATATTTCTATATTAGGGGCAAGTGCTGTTGCCGTTAATGGGTCAAAAACCGCTACATATACATCAAACCCCGGCGGGAACACAAGCAGGACATCCGTATTTTGGTCGGTTATGTCTTGCCTAATCCTTTCTACATCAGCCATAGCTGCAGGGATAATATTAATCCTAAGCTCATCAGGCGCAAAAAGTGCGGCAATTGAATCGGGTAAATTGACGGCATGGACTTCATATACATAATCATCATCAATGCCCGTCATAACATCCGTCAATCTTCCCGTTAGGTTGAGTACTACAAACATCAAAATACCGGGCAATATTACCGCCGCAAAAAGGAGTTTCTTGTCATTGAAAATTCTTGTTATTTCTTTTTTCATTACAGATAGAGTAACATTTCCCATATTAAACAGCCTCCTTTGTGGTTTCGCGGTAAATGTCAAAGAACATTTCTTCTAAACTTTTTTCGCCCGCCAAATTCTTTACAGTGTCGCATGCAACCATTTTCCCGCTGATTATAATACCTACACGGTCGCACAAGTTTTCTAAAAGCCCGAATATATGGGTCGAAAGAATAACACTCTTGCCGCTTTGCTTAAGTTCCATAAGAAAATCCATTACAACTTTGGCGGTTACAACATCTAAACCGTTTGTTGGCTCATCGAATATAACGATAGCCGGGTCATGCACTATCGAAATCGCAAGCGAAGCCTTTTGCTTGTTTCCTTGAGAGAGTTTGCCGATTTTTACATCGGCATATTTATCAAGCCCGAACCTATTAAAAAGTTTTGTCTTTCGCGCTGCAGCCACATCTTTGGGGATTCCCCTCAAATTCGCAAAAAAATCAAAATGGAAACTTGGCGTAAAAAATTCATCCAACTTCAACTCGTTTGTAAGAAACCCGATATTGCGGCGCACTTCTAGGGGTTGTTTTACAATGCTAAACCCGTTTACATCTGCGTCACCTTCGCTTGCGTTAATAAGCGTGGCAATCATACGCATGGTCGTAGTTTTTCCTGCGCCATTTGGCCCCAACAGCCCAAAAACCTCACCTTCATAAGATTTGAAACTCACATTATCAACAGCTGCAAAATACGGCTTATTGATATTTTTTGACTCCTGCTGCTTTTTTGTGAGCTTGAACTTTTTCGTGAGATTTTTTACGTTTAGAATCTCTTTCATTGTTGTTCCCCTTCCATTCTGGGTTTATATTAAATTTCTATAAATAATTGTCTGGCATAATAACAGATGAGGGTTTAAATGTATATGTATCATCATTTGAATGCGCCCACGACAAGCAAACGATCAGAAATAAAGAACTTGATGAATATTGTTCCATATGGTACATTACCAAATAAGAAATGAGGTGAGGATTTGAAGCATGAAACACAAGGCGGCTTCTTGGTTTCTCAAATAAAGCAGATAAGTGGGAGGATATTTGACAAACTTCTTACAGATGCCGGAATTGAAGCATTTAACGGCGCACAGAGTAGAATTTTATACGTTCTATGGCAACAGGATGGCATACCTATTGTAGAGCTTGCCCGGAAAACAGGCTTGGCAAAAACGACACTGACAAGTATGCTCGACCGCATGGAGAACACAAATTTAATAGCGCGCGCATTCGACAAAGCTGATAGGCGGCAAATAAAAATATCTTTAACCGAAAAAGCGTGGGAACTAAAAGATGATTACGAGCAAGTTTCGCATGAAATGAACGAAATCTACTATGAAGGATTCACCATCGAGGAAATCATTGAATTTGAGAATACATTGAGACGAATACTGTCAAACCTGAACAAAAAAGGAGCGAGTGGAAATGATGCGTAACCCAGAACAAACTTGCGTATTAAAGTTTACAGCACATCACGGGCGGTATTGGTCAAGTTCCGGCAGCGAAGATTTTGAGGTTTATTTTTAAGTGCGGCGCAACAACATAACGGCTTCCACATGGGGGGTGCGCGGGAACATATCCACACCTACTGCGCGTATGGGCTTGTAGCCTGCTTGTATAAGCGTAGCCATGTCGCGGGCTAAAGATTCGGGTTTACAGGCTACGTATACTAGGTTAGGCGGGGATAAAGTTATAAGTTTGGCCAAAGCTTTTGGGTGCAAGCCGTTTCTTGGCGGGTCTACTACCACAACATCCGGCGTTGCGGCTTGCGTTCCACTACTTGCATTTTCGGCACTTCCGCTTTCTAAAACCGCCAGCACATCCCCGGCGAAAAATTCGCAATTTGTTATATCATTAAGCCGCGCGTTTTCCTGTGCGGCTTTTATTGCGCTTGGGTTTAGCTCTATACCTATCACTTTTCTGAAACCGGGGGATAGCACTTGCGCTATGGTGCCTGTGCCGCAGTATAGGTCGTAGGCTAGGCTGGGATCTGCTGCCTGCATGGCCATATCCTTTACCACACCATACAGGACTTCGGCCCCGGCGGAGTTTGTTTGGAAGAAAGAGAAGGCCGACACCATGAAATCCAGCCCGCAAATACGCTCGCGGAAGTGGTCTTGGCCGTAGAGTATATGAATGTTGTCATCCTTTACAACATCGGCTACGCCGTCATTTATGCTGTGTAGTATGCCCACTATCTCGCCTTCTAGGGTTAGTTCTTGCAGCCCTGTTATAAGAGGGGCTAATTCTGCTTCTAATTTGGATGTGGTGGATAAGCATACTAACACTTCGCCTGTAAACTCACCGCGTCTTAACACAAGGTGTCTTAGGTTACCAGTGTGGCGCTTTCTATGGAAGAAGATTTCGCCGGATTGGCGGAAATAATTTTGTACATGCAGGGCTATTTTGCGGAAGTCTTCGGGGATTAGCTCGCAAGCCTCTATGGATGCTACCTCATAAAAGCTGCGGCGCTTGCGTATGCCCAGAGCCAAGCCGCCATCTTTGCCTTCGTCACCAAAGGCGAATTCCATCTTGTTGCGGTAACCTTGTTGGTTGGGGGTTGGGATTATACATTCTAATAAGTGGCCGTGTGGGCCTAGAGTTTCGCGAATGGCAGCTTCTTTTTGGGCCAGTTCTTGCGGGTAAGGAATGTCAAGGTACGAGCAGCCGCCGCAGGCACCAAAATGTTTGCATATGTTCATGATTTACCTCCAAGCATATTTGAGTTTTGATACATTGATCAGCGGCAAGCCGCTTCATTGGTCAAACCTTTTCCGGTTTTGATACTAATAGTAAAAGCGTTTTACAAATATAGTCCCTCTACGCCTTACCGCATATTGCGCCATAGTCACAGTATTGACATGGAGAATTGGCACCCTTTTTGCAGGGATTGGCTTCTATGTCACCTTCCGTCATACGTGTAGCTAGTTCTTTTACCTTGTCCTCCGCCGTCTTTGCCAGTTGTGCAAAATCTTCCGGCTCTAGCACTGTGGGCTTAGCGGTTTTGGACAGGCGGCCATCTTTGTTCATCTTCACCGGGATTACGGCCGAATCCATGCCGGGAACCAGCCCTTTGTCCATACCGCTTAGAATCTGATCCCCTGCCAACGTTACGCCAGATAGCCGGAAACGTTTTAGTATGGCCTCGTCTATTGCTGTAGCCGATAAGTCACCGTCTGCGTCTATTATTGGGTCGCTAATAGGGAAGTAGAATACACCCGCGGGGTGTGTTAAGGCTTCGCCCAGAAGCACCGGGGAACTTCCGAGTGCTGTCGCAGAAAGGGATTGCGGGTTTTTCGTAAGTTCGTTCATATAAAGCATTAACTGCAGTTGAAGACCTTGCTCTACTTCAGATATATCGAAACGAGCCTGACCGGATTTATAGTCTATTATTCTTACATACTGTTCGCCTGTTTCGGCTTTTAGCAGGTCTACGCGGTCTATCCGGCCTGTTAGGATTAAGCTGCGGCCATTTTCCAGTGTCAGGCCTTGGCGGTAGCCGGGGCTGAATGCTGCCTGCACATCTTGCGGCTCTGCCAAGCCAAAGCCCAGTTCTGCCCCTATAGGCATAAACTGCCCGCGCTTAATATGTTCACACAGCGCCCAAATAGACGCGGCACAAATGTTTTCGGCCTTGCTTAATATATGGCGGTTACGGGCAGAGGCATGGAAGGCCGCCGATTCGGGGGTGGATTCTGTTATTAACCGGCTCGCAAGCATATTTATAGCGTCGCGGCTTAGCGCGGCCGCATCTATCTCTCCGGCGGCTATGCTACCTGTAAACCGTGCTAATACGTCATGGTATAGGTTGCCAAGGTCTGTTGATAGTACCTGATAGCGCAGGCGAGACCTAGCTTGCAGCATATAATTTATAAAATACGCGAAAGGGCAGCGCGCAAAGGCTTCCAGCCGTGACGCGGCGGTTATTATCGTCTGCCCGTAGATATTTCCGGCGGAAGCAAGAACCGCCGGAGATTCGCTTGCGGCTGGGATTGGTTCATACTCTCTAAGCTGTGGGGCTTTAACAGTTTCCAGCCCAAAAAGCCCCTGCACCCGCCGTAATACATGCGATGGCCTTAGTACCGTGCCGCTTGGCTCGCCTTCGGCATATATGAAAGTCAACTGTTGGCTTGGCTGGCTTAGGGTGCAGTATAGGGCGTAGTATTGGTCGTTTATGCGGGCAAGGTTGTCGGGGGCCAGCTCTATGTCTGTATTTTGTAAATAACGGCGCTCGTCTTCCGAGAATAGGCCGGGGCTTGCAGCTATGGGCGGGAAGGCCCCTTCGTTAGCGCCCAGCACCAGCATTGCTTTGATTTGCGGATAGCGGGAGCGGCCCATGTCCCCTAGCACTACTTGGTCCACCGTGGGCGGGATGCGGCCAAGGCTTACTTGGTTTAGCCCCGCGTCTAATATTCCCGCGAAGGTTTCTAGACTTACTTTATCATCGCCCAAGATTTCTACCAGCTTGTCAAAAACTTCGCAGATTTTTGGCCAGACCTGCTTATGAATACGGGCAGTAGCCGGGTCGCCTGCGGCCATATGCCTGTCAAACAGGCGCTCTAGGGTTTGAGGTACTTGTAGGTCGTATAGCATCTGGTAGACCTTGAGACTAAAGCTTTTAATGGTATCCTTTGGCCCTGTGCTGCCAAAGGCACTTAACGCCGTAAGCAAAAGATGGCGGCCCGCTTCCGCCGGGGTAGCGGTTTCGGTGTCGCTAAACGGGTAGCGCCATTTATACCCGCTTATACCGTGTGCCAGCGCGTAGTTTTCCAAGATATCAATTGTGTCCATATTAAGCCCTGTAAGCCCGGTTTTAAGGAAGCGGAAAACTGCTTCGTAATTCCAGTTATGCACAAGGATGCTAAGCGCCGCGCGGATAAGTTCTGTTAGCGGGTGGGAAAGGATATCAATTTCCGTATCCACAAACAGTGGTATACCCAGCCGCTCAAAAGCTGTGGTTAGGGTTTTCTCATAATGTCCGCGATTGCCGCATACTATGGCTATGTCCCTAAAACGGTAGCCCACGTTTACCCATGTCAAAATCTTGTGGGCGGCGGCATAAACAGAGGCGTATCTGTCCGGCGCAGATAGGATTTCGATACCAACCTTTGACGGCGATTTAATACCGCCTTGTGACTTCATCGTAAAATTCTGCGCAAAAAAAGCCAAGCCCGAGTTTTGGGCATGGCGATGATTTTTTTCCATATATATCGGCGGTATTACAGCTATATGGGCGCGGGCAGCTAAGGCAGTTAGTTTTTCTTTGGTTTCGCGCGGGGTAGCAAACAGCGGGTCTTGTGCAGGGCGCGTTTGGTCTGACGCAGAGGAATCACGCTCGCGCGTGGTTAATGTAATCTTAACATCTCCACCGTTTTTCATAAGATGCAATAACACTTGCCGCTCTTGTGGTGTGAAACCGGAAAAGCCATCCGCCCAGATCATTGCCCCGTTAAGCAGCTTTAAATCACCTTTGGCATCGGTTAACTTTTGGACAAGCAAATCTAGCATATCGTCTATAGGTAAATACCGGCCGCTTACGGCAGAGCGGTACCTGCTTACAATCAGTGCCAAATCCTGCAGCTTTGCGCCAAGGGTTGGGCCCATTTGCTCGCTTCTAAGCCGCAAATCTTCTGAACTTATGCAATAATGGTTAAGCTCTGTAATTGTAGCGGCTAACGAATGTACAAAGCCGTGCTTATCCGCCGCCCTTTTGTAAAACACCAGTTCATCCGCAAGCTCCAGCAAGACTTTACGCAATAACATATGCTTGCCCAAGTCATCCAAAGCCTGCCCCGGCGGGCCGCCCAGAACCGCAAAAAGCCTGTAGGCTAGACGGTTAAAGCTAAGCACCTGCACACGTGTGGTGGCCGTACGGTTTTTAAGAAGAAGTTTTTCGGATTGCAAGGAGAATTGCTCCGGCACGAGATAATACAGTGGCTTATCCCCGGTTAAAGCAGCCTCAATTTCGCTAAGGCAGTAAGATGTCTTACCTGACCCCGGCGGCCCAAGAATAAATTGTAAGGACATATGCACCCCTAATACAGTACCGCGCAGGCAGCACAAACGCGTTTGTTATATAGTATCATATTTTTATCACACAAGCGCATGCGGCGGTTTTGATGTTTGGGCCAAAGATTTTTTATGGAAAATAGACTTTTTGAATACTGTCCCGTACTTATAAGCAATAATATAATAACGTAAATTACCGAAGTGGAGGAAAAATTATGAACAATGAAAAAATGCGCATACTGGACTTATTAGAGGCCGGTAAAATCACCGCCGCCGACGCGGCAATGCTGCTAGAGTCCGTAGGCAAAGGGCATGGCTTTATAAGCAAAGAAACCCGTGACAACGTAGAAGACAAATTACAGCGCTTTGCCCAAGACTGCAGCAGGCTTGCCAAAGAAGTAGGCGAAAAGGTGCATGTATTCTACAAAGGCGTAGAGCCAAAGATTAAAAAAGCAAGTCAAACCGCATTGGAAAAAGTAGCATGCACACTGGAAGATTTGGCATGCAGCATCAGCGAGTCGCTGGAAAAAGCAGAGTGCTGCTGTGATGACGAAGCTTGCTGCTGCAACACTGATACCGAAGGCACATGCTGTGACGATGATGCCCCAAGGCATAACTAATTTCGCAAAGGTATCATAAAAAGCGGCTTCGCCGCTTTTGCTTCGGACACAAGAGGAAATTGTCAGCAATTTCCTACAGGTATAAAAAGGTTTCTACATCCTTCGTGGTGCAGAGGCCTTTTTTCAATCACATGGCAAGCATGCTATCCGCCCACCACACCTGTTAAAATCAGCGAAGCTACTATAATTACAATATTAAATATAGTAGCAAGAGGCACAAGCACTTTAAACTGCATATGCTGTGTTTTGTGGCGCAGTACGCTCATGCCTATCATTGCGCCGGGGCCGCCCATAAGAAATGCTACGCCAATTAGCGTGCGCTCTTTGATGCGCCACTTTTTGTTCTTGGCCCTTTTTTTATCTATGGCATATAGCGAAAAGGTCACAATATTCCACAGCACGATGGCAACGGCCACTACAATTACATAATACATTTGTCCGGCTCCTTTAAGTTAGTATGAATATTTTAGCATAACATTAAAACGCATGGAAAGGAAAGAGATTCCCGCCATGCGTTTATTATTGTTAAAAAAGCTGTTATACTCCACGCTTATGCGGGTAAAACCGTACGGATAGGGGAAGATAACAGTACCTACAATCCATTAAGTCAATTCTAAACCAGCATAAAGGGAGAATTTTATTGTCAAAAGTTAAAGGAAAAAAGGCTAAGACCGCCCCAGCACTAACAGTTAAGGGCAAGTTTATAGGCAACGAACGGGGCTTTGGCTTTGTAGTACCGGAAGATTTTTCGGTAAAGGAAGATATATTTATACCGCCCACCATGACAGGCGGCGCACTAAACGGCGATGAAGTTATATGCCGTCTAAACGTAAAAAAACCCGAACCCGCGCCTAGGAAGAAAGGCCGACGCACACCAAAGGCAGTCAAGGCAACCCACGCGCCCCCCGAAACTGCCCAACGTCAAACCGCTCAGATAGTAGAAATAACCCATCGCAAATCCCTGATAGGCACATATTACACCATTGGCCGGGAGGGCTTTGTCCGCCCCGTTGATGGCAAAATACCTTATATTTTTACTGTATCGCCCAAGACACGTAACCGCTTTGGGTTGGCGGACGGGCATAGGGTAGTTTTTTTGGCTCATAAGCCGAAAAAGAGTACGGAGTCTACCCCGTCATCGCGAGTGCGGCGAGACAATCATGCTTGGATTGCCTTGCCGCGCAATGACAATGCTTACGCATCACATAATACTCCTATTAACGAGGAAATTTCGTTTTCCACATTGTCATGCTCTATCGTGGAGGTGATAGGCCATATCCATGACCCCGGCATGGACGTGCTGACACTGGTATACCAAGCTGGCATCTCATATCAATTTCCCGAAGTTGCCTTGGCACAAGCCGCAAATGTTCCGGACGCGATAAGCGAAGCCGACCTGCAAGGCCGTGTTGACCTGCGTGACCATCATATAATAACGATTGATGGCGAAGATACCAAAGACATAGATGACGCAATATCCCTAACCCAAACCCCTGATGGCCACTATAAACTAGGTGTACACATCGCGGATGTGTCGCACTATGTTACACCCGGCACCCCCCTTGATGATGAGGCTCTCAACCGGGGTACCAGTGTATACTTAGCCGACAGGGTTATCCCAATGCTGCCACACCGCCTGTCTAGCGGGATATGCTCGCTTTTCCCAAATGTGGACAGGCTGGCCATAAGCTGTATGATGACCGTGAACGAAGAGGGCCATGTGTTGGCATATGAGATAGCACAGACAGTGATAAACAGCAAACACCGGTGGACTTATAAGGAAGTGCAAGAGATTCTGGATGCTAACGACCCTGGCCATACATTGTTCACGGCAATGGATAACTTACGCGAAATCCTTGCCCAAAAACGCCACAAGCGCGGCGCGCTCAACTTTGACCTCCCCGAAGCCAAGATAAGAGTAGACGAGGAGGGGCGCCCCATATCAGTAGAGCCGTACACTCGCAGCCATTCTACAGGCATAATAGAGGAGTTTATGATTCTGGCAAATGAGACAATAGCTACCCACTGCCAAACGCATGACATCCCTCTGATATACCGCGCACATGATGCCCCCTCTCCAGAGAAGCTGGCAACACTTACTGGCATAGCTAAATCCATGGGCTTTACTATCCCCGTATATTCATCCGAACCAAAGGCAATCCAGCGCCTGCTGGAGGCCGCCGAGTCAAGCCCAACTTACCACGCACTGGCCATGGCGGCGCTTACAAGCTTGCCGCAAGCTGTATATACTCCCGAAAAACCCACACATTTCGGCTTGGCAAGCAAAGCGTACTGCCACTTTACTTCGCCTATACGCAGGTACGCAGACTTGCAGGTGCATCGTATTATAAAAGCGCAGCTTGCGGAAAACGAGTCCTGCGAAGGGGTTGATTGTATTCCTAAGCCCGGCTTAACTGCATTGCCGGAAGGCAACGCCCACAGCGATGACTCTCTTATCGCCATCTCCACGCAATGCTCCCGCACCGAGCGCGAAGCAGAAACACTGGAAAGAGAAGTCGCTCAACTAAAAAAAGTCCAGTTTATGCTGGACCAAGAGGGTAATACATTCGAAGGTACAATATCTGGCATAACCCCATGGGGCGTGTATGTGATGCTGCAAAACACGATTGAAGGCCTAATCCCAAGCCAGCACTTAAAGCATCATGGCTTCGCCCATGATAAAGACAGAAATCAATATGTAAACAAACACAAACGCGAATCATTAACTGTAGGTGCATGCATAACTACACGGCTTACCCGCGCTAATGAGGACGAGCGGAAACTGACTTTCGCCCTATTGACGCAAGGTCACTAACGATTTTAACACCTCTGTTTTAAAATATATGAAAATTCGAATGTCTGCCACACTTTACATTAAACATGCACTTTAATACTACAACGAGTGTAGTACGTACACAAATTTAAATTTAGATGAGGTGTAATAAATGTCCGGACAAATTAGCAAACCGCATAAAAAATCAAGAGAGGCCAAGCCCAAGATTGAAGAGGTTGCATTGAATCATCTTAATGAAGATGATTTTAAGAATTTATTTAATTTATTAGATTTTTTAAAGAACATAAAATTAAATGCGCGATGGCACGCTCCTAATTCATGGTCAATCAATCACAAAGGCAAGAAGATAGGTTATATACAACTTAGTGAAGATCGTTCTTGGAGGATAATGCACAACAGTTTACTTTATGAAGAATACGACAAGCACGTTGACGATGAACTGAAGGTGTTTGTTTGGAATAACATAGCCAGCCCAATGTGCGCGCAGAACTGTAATGGTTTAGAAAGCTTAACGGTTATGGGTAAGCAGTTTGATGGTGTGTGTAATTGTTGGCCATTTAGAATTATTAACGCCGACGGTGCGACACTTGAATATATAAAAAGGATAATCGAAATAAGAAAAAACATTATCGCTATTAACTTGTAACGTTATTTCTACCTTCTATAGTGTGCGTCGTATATCTTTGATGCGTCCCGGCTTAGGCGGGAAGAGGTTGTTTTACCATAACCCCTTCCCACAACATGTTTCTCCTTATACAGTAAGGCCAGTTACCTGTCAATTGCCACTTCGGCAGGCCCACGCATATCAATCACTGGAAAGAGAAGTCGCTCAACTAAAAAAGTCCAGTTTATGCTGGACCAAGAGGGTAATACATTCGAAGGTACAATATCTGGCATAACCCCATGGGGCGTGTATGTGATGCTGCCAAACACGATTGAAGGCCTAATCCCAAGCCAGCACTTAAAGCATCATGGTTTCACCCATGATAAAGACAAAAATCAATATGTAAACAAACATAAACGCGAATCATTAACTATGGGTGCAAGCATAACTACACAGCTTACCCGCGCTAGTGAGGATGAGCGGAAACTGACATTCGCCATATTGATGCAAGGTCTCTAACGATTTTAACACCTCTGTTAAAAATATATTCACATAACAAACATGGCACTATGTGCTGCTTAGGTAAGGGCTTTCTCATTATGGTAAATGTATGGATATGTCATGCGAGCAACTCCGGCTGTATTCATTTGAGACGAGGATCACGGAGAAAATCCTTCTGGTGCGCGTTTTGCAGTTTACCAAGCGTGAGCGGCAATTGGAAAAAATAAATAAAATAATTTATATACCCACCCGTCAGAATAAAGAAGACCTGCCCTTATAAGTGAGCATTCAAGGAAAAACAAGTTTACCTATACAAGAAAACGATCCGTGCGAGCCTGTAAAAAAATTTCTGTAAAGAATCCTTCCATGATAAAATAAACCCATGGAGGGATTTTTTATGCCACCGAGAGAAAGAATGTCGCAAGAAAAGAAGAACGTAATAGCAAGCCTGAT
>Ga0131853_10001852_pt1 | contig 37752 bp, 30 predicted proteins | sample TergutLab28metaG_FD_92764 | JGI IMG/M metagenome (GOLD analysis project Ga0131853, IMG submission 92764) | Labiotermes labralis P1 segment gut microbial communities from Petit-Saut dam, French Guiana - Lab288 P1 (version 2) (version 2) | ecosystem: Host-associated > Arthropoda: Insects >... | reverse complement strand
CGCGCCCGTCTCGGGGCTGCAGTGGACGATCGACGCCTACCTGCTGGTCCTGGCCAGCTTCCTGATGCTGTCCGGGTCGGTGGCCGACAAGGTCGGGCGGCGCCGGGTCTTCCAGATCGGCCTGGCCGTGTTCACCATCGGCTCGCTGGCCTGCAGTCTCGCCCCCAGCCTGGGCTGGCTGGTCGCGTTCCGGGCGCTGCAGGCCGTCGGCGGGTCTATGCTCAACCCCGTCGCCATGTCCATCATCACCAACGTGTTCACCGACCCGAAGGAGCGCGCCCAGGCGATCGGCGTCTGGGGCAGTGTCTTCGGCCTGTCGATGGCGCTCGGCCCGGTCATCGGCGGCGCCCTCATCGACTCCGCCGGCTGGCGCGGCGTGTTCTGGGTCAATGTCCCGATCGGCATCGCCGCCATCATCCTCACCGCCCTCCGGGTCCCCGAGAGCCGTGCCGAACGGACCCGGGCCCTGGACCCGGCCGGCCAGGTCCTGGTCATCGTTCTCCTCGCCACCCTCTCCTACGGGATCATCGAAGGACCCACCTACGGGTGGGGCTCGGCCCGGATCCTGGCCTGCTTCGCGGTGGCCGCCGTCTCGCTCGCGATCTTCCTCGCCTACGAGCCCCGCCGGGCCGAGCCGCTCATCGACCTCCGGTTCTTCCGCAGCCTGCCGTTCTCCGGAGCGGCCGTCACCGCCGTTTCCGCGATGATCGCCCAGGGCGGGTTCATGTTCCTCATGACCCTGTACCTGCAGGAAGTACGCGGCTACCAGGCCCTGGACGCGGGCTTGTTCCTGCTGCCGATGGCGCTCGCGCTGGTGGTGTGCGCACCGCTGGCCGGCCGGACGATCGGCGCGCGAGGCGGCCCGCGCATCCCGCTGATCATCGCCGGCACCGGGGTGATCGCCGGCGGGCTCCTGTTCACCGGCCTGACCGGCTCCTCTCCCGTCTGGTACGTCCTGGTCAGCGAACTCGTCTTCGGCATCGGGATCGGCTGGGTCAACGCGCCGATCACCAACAGCGCCGTGTCCGGGATGCCCCGTTCCCAGGCGGGCGTCGCCTCCGGTATCGCCTCCACGTCCCGGCAGGTCGGGCAGTCGCTTGGCGTCGCCATCATGGGCTCCGTGCTAGCCGACAACCTGCACGGCCCCATGGTCGCCGCGTTCGCGAGCGCGACCCGCCCCGGCTGGTGGGTCGTCGTGGCCTGCGGGGTCGTGGTTCTCGCCCTGGCGCTGGCGACCACCGGCCGCGCCGGCCGGGCCAGCGCCGCCCGGGCCGCCGATCTCATCCTCGCCGCCGAGGGCGACCGGGTCCCCGCCCACGCATGAGCGCTCTCCTCACCCCCCGCGATATCGTCATCCCCGAAGGGGCGGCGGGCCGGTCCCGCCGCCTCGTGGTGCTGCTGATCTGCAGCTCCTCGCTGTTCCTGGCGTATCTCGATACGACGATCTTGAACGTCGCGCTTCCGACTATTCAGCGGGACCTGCACACGGGCCTGGCCGCCCTGCAGTGGGTGGCCGACGTCTACCTGCTGGTGCTGTCGGCCCTCCTGATCCTGGCCGGGTCGACCGCCGACCGGATCGGCCGCAAGCGGCTGTTCATGGTCGGCCTGATCTGGTTCAGCGCCGGCTCGCTGCTGTGCAGCTTCGCCCCCAATGTCGAGTCTCTTGTCGTGCTGCGCATGCTGCAGGCCGTCGGCGGGTCCATGCTCACCCCGGTCTCCCTGTCCATCGTCCGCAACGTGTTCACCGACCCGAAGGAACGGGCCCAGGCCCTCGGCATCTGGAGCGGCATCTTCGGCGTCGCGTCCGCCTGCGGCCCCGTCGTCGGCGGGATCCTGGTCTCGGAGGTGGGCTGGCGCTCCGTGTTCTGGGTCAACGTGCCGGTCGGCATCGTCATGCTGCTCGCCGCCCGGCGCTACGTGCCGGACTCGAAGGCTCCGCGTGCCCGCCGGATCGACGTCCCCGGGCAGCTGCTGATGATCGTCTTCCTGGGCACGCTGACGTACGCGGTGATCGAGGGCCCGGGCTGGGGCTGGGCCTCACCCGCGATCCTCGTCCTGTTCACGGTCGCCGTGGTGTCCCTGGCGGCGTTCGTGATTCTGGAACGACGGCATCCGGAGCCGCTGCTGGATCCCCGCTTCTTCCGCAGCCCGCCGTTCACCGGCGCCAGCGTCATCGCCGTTCTCGCGTTCCTGGTGATGGCCGGGTTCCTGTTCGTCGCCACCCTGTACCTGCAGCAGGTCCGCGGGGACTCCCCGCTGCGGGCCGGGCTCTCGCTGCTGCCGGCCACCGCGATGATCGCCGTGTGGGCCCCGGTCGCCGGGCAGCTCAACGGCCGTTTCGGCCCCCGCATCCCCCTGGTGCTGGGCGGGGTTTTCATGACCGCGGGCGCTGCGGTCCTGACCGGTCTGTCCGCGTCCACTTCCTACGGGGTCCTCGCCCTCGGCTTCGCGCTGCTGGGCGCCGGCCTCGGCCTGGTCAACCCGCCCATCACCAACACCGGCGTGTCCGGCATGCCCCCGGCCCAGGCCGGGGTGGCGGGTGCCGTCATCTCCGCCACCCGCCAGCTCGGCCAGGTCCTCGGCGTCGCCGTCATGGGCGCCATGCTGTCGGTCGGCGCGGTCTCCGGTTCCCCGGTCCTGTCCGCCGCCGCGGGCCGGACGTTCGCGGTGGCGACCCGGGCCCCTTGGTGGCTCGCGGTCGCCTGCGGGGCCCTCATCGCCCTGACGGGCTGGATCACCACCTCGGTGAAGGCGCGGGAAACCGCCCGGGCGGTGGCGGAAGCTTCCTGAGAACTCCTCTGCCGAGGGCGACAAATTTATTACAGCGGGTTACTCTTCCGGTAGGAGCGGTGCCACCGAGGGGGCGGCTATGCCGGACGGCCGGTTCACGCACAGCAAGGTCGGGATCCTGGGCAGCGGCGACGTCGGCCGCAGCCTCGCGAAGGGCTTCCTCCGGGGCGGCCATGACGTCATGATCGGCACCCGCGGCGCGGCGAGCGCGAGCCTGCGGGACTGGGCCGACGGCGACGGGAAGGGCGTCGCCACGGGCACTTTCGAGGAAACCGCGGCCCACGGTGACCTGCTCGCCCTGGCCCTGCTGGGCGACATCGCCGAGGACGTTCTCGCCCGGGTGGGTCCCGGCGCCTTCGGCGGCAAGGTCGTTCTCGACGCGATGAATCCGCTCGACTTCTCCGGCGGGTTCCCGCCGAAGCTGTCGCTCAGCGGCGATGACTCCCTCGGGGAACGCGTCCAGCGGGCGGTGCCGGGCGCGCGCGTCGTGAAGGCGTTCAACACGATCGGCTACCAGTGCTTCGTGGACCCGCGCTTTTCCGGCGGCGTGCCCACCATGCTGATCGCCGGGAACGACGACGGAGCCAAGGCCGTCGCGGCGGACGTCCTCGCCGACTTCGGCTGGCCGGACACCGTCGACATCGGAGGCATCGAGGGCTCCCGCGAACTCGAGGCCCTCTGCATCACCTGGCTCAAGATCGTCGCCGTCCGCGGCGGCTCAGTCGATCACGGCTTCAAGCTCCTGGCCGGCTAACCGGCCCTGGCGGCTTGCTCCCCGGCGGCCGGAGTCTCCGGCGGGACCCGGAGGGCGAAGGACAGGACCGTCGCCACGACCAGGAAGGCGGCGATGGTGACGAGGGCCAGGGCGAAGCTGTGGGTCTGGCCCTTGATCAGGCCGATGGACCACGGGCCGACCAGTCCGCCGAACTGGGCGATCATGTTGACGAAGGCGATGAGCGCGGCCCCGGTGGCCCCGGCGCGGAACGACGACGCGAGGGACCAGAACAGGGGGTTCCCGGCGTAGATGATCCCGGCGACGCACAGCAGGATGTAGGCGACCACGTGATTGCCCACGTAGGCGCTGGCCGCGATGGCGATCGCGCTGACCAGGTAGACGGCGCCGAGGTGCTTCTTGCGGTCGCCGGTCCGGTCCGAGCTGCGGCCGACCAGGAGCGTGGCGATGACCCCGATCAGCGGCGGCACCGCCGACAGGAGGCCGACCTGAAGGTCGCTCAGGTTGCCCATGGTCTTGACGATCTGCGGCAGCCACAGCGTCCAGCCGTAGATGCCGACCAGGGCGCAGCCGAACAGGATCGCCAGGCACCAGGCCCGGCCGTTTCCGATGACGCTCCGGATCCGGCCGTGCGGCTGTCCGGCAAGCTCGGCCCGTTCGGCCTCGAGCCGGGACTCCAGCCAGTCGCGCTGCTCCGGGGCCAGCCATTTCGCCTCGGCCGGGCGGTCGGTCAGCCAGCGGAGCGATACCAGGCCGAGCAGCAGTCCGAGGGCGCCCTCGATGAGGAACATCCACTGCCAGCCGTCCAGGCCGGCCAGGTGGTTCGCGTAGGTCATGATCGCCGTGGACAGCGGGCCGCCGACCACGCCGGAGACGGTGCCGCCGATGATGTAGCCGCCGAAGGCCCAGCCCCGCCGGTTCGCGGGGACCCACCGGGTCAGGTAGACCGCCACGCCGGGCAGGAACCCGGCCTCCATCACGCCGAGCAGGATCCGCAGCGCGTACAGGGTGGCGTCATCCCTGATGAGGGCGTTGGCCGCCGCGACGATGCCCCAGGCCACCAGCAGCCCGGCGATCCACCGGCGGGCCCCGAACCGGTGGACCCCGAGGTTGCTCGGGATCTGCAGGGTCATGTAGCCGATGTAGAAGATGCTGCCGGCGAAGCCGAACGCCGCGTCGCTGATATGCAGCTGCTTGCCCATGTCGAGCTGGGCGTAGCCGATGTTCTGCCGGTCCAGGTAGTTGATGAAGACCATGAGGAACAGCAGCGGGACGAGGCGCCAGAAAACCTTGCGCATCGTGGTCTCTTCGATGCCGACGGACGCGGATGTCCGGATATTTGTCACAATGGGACGCTAACGCACGTAACGGCACGGTGACTAGGGTCAGACCTTTAGCTCTTTCACGTGGATTCGCGGGCGGCCGCCGCGAGGACGCGGGCCGCGTCGAGGGAGCCGATCAGGGGGTGCTGCGCGAATGCCCGCAGCGCCAGGTCCCGGGCGTCCGCGCGGTCGGCGCTCAAGGACGCCGCCGCGATGTCCCGCTCGCAGCCGCGGACCACGGACATCAGGCCGAGCTCGTGCGGGGAGGGATCCGTCCGCGCCGGCAGCGGAACCGCGCCGCCCGCGGTCACCCGGCAGGGGACCTCGACGACCATGTCCTCGGGCAGCCCGCCGATGGTGGTGCCGTTGCGGACATTGAGGATCAGCCGGGCCTCCGGCCCGCCGGCCAGGGCCTGCGCCAGGGCCAGGGCCACGGACTCGTACCCGCCCGCCGCCACGTCGGCCTCGTCCCGCTCGCCCGCCTTCTCGCCGGTCCGCAGCTCGGCGAAGTAGCTGCGGTTGCGCTCGTCGTTGGCGTCTCGCCACAGGCGCGCCGCGGCTCCCGGGTCGTCGTGCCCGGCCGCGGCGGCGTAGAACTCCCGCTGCCGGTCTCTCACGTGCTCGCCGCGGGTGCGGCCCGCCGCCAGGACGTCCCGCAGCGACTCGGCGTTGGCGTAGTACCAGTACAGGTACTCGTTCGGAAGCGCGCCGAGGGCACGCACGATGTCGGGGCCGAACAGCCTGCCTTCCTCGAACGATCCCAGGCGGCCCGGATCGGCCAGCAGGCCGGGGAGCCGGTCGATGCCGTCCACGGTGAGGGACCGCAGCCACCCCAGGTGGTTGATGCCCAGGTACCCGGCGTCGACCCGGCTGGTGACCGCGCCAAGCGACGGGCCCGGATCGATCCCGCAGGCCCCGCAGGCCCGGCGGATCAGGCCGACGGGGGAGTCGCACACCCCGATCACCCTCTCGCCCAGGACCCTCGCCATGACCTCGGTGACGATCCCGGCCGGGTTGGTCATGGAGATCACCCAGGCCTCCGGGGCGAGCCCGGCGATCCGGTGCGCGAGACGCTCCACTACCGGCACCGCGCGGGCGGCGCTGGCCAGGCCGCCGGCGCCGACCGTCTCCTGGCCGATGACGCCGAGCTCCAGCGCGGTCCGCTCATCGGCGACCCGCCCGTCCAGGCCGCCCACCCGGAGGGCGGAGAATATGAGGCCGGCCCCGCGCAGCGCCGCGTCCAGGTCAGTGGTCCCGGTCACGGTCAGCGAATCGCCGACGAGGCCGTTCAGCACGGCGGCGATCACCCCGAGCCGGGCCGGGTCGGTGTCATACAGGACCAGTTCGCCGACGGGCAGCCCGCTCGCCGCGAGCTCCTTCGCGATCAACGGGACGCGGAATCCGCCGCCACCGAGAATAATGACTCGCACGTACCCGTACATTACCGATCGCGCGGAGCGCGCGGTCGGCGAGGAGGACGATGGACTTCGATCTTTTCATGCACGGCACCGTCTTCTTCGACGTCGTGTTCACGGGCATGCCGTCGCTGCCGCTGCGCGGCGCCGAGATCCAGGCCTCCGGGATGGGGTCGTGCCCGGGCGGGATCGCGAACCTGGCGATCGCCGCGAGCCGCCTGGGGGTGCGGACGTCGCTGGCCGCCGCGTTCGGCGACGACGTGTACGGGGACTTCTGCTGGTCCACGCTGACCGAGCAGGAAGGCGTCGATCTCGCCCACTCCCGCCGCTTCTCGGACTGGCACTCCCCGGTGACCGTCTCGATGGTCGTGGACCGGGACCGGGCGATGCTGACGCACGAGCACCCGGCGCCGGTCCCGCCCGGCGAACTGCTCGGGAGCGTCCCGAGGGCCCGCGTCGGTTTCGCGCACCTGAACGCCCAGCCCCAGGAGTGGTTCGGCCCCGCCAAGGAAGCGGGGATGCTGCTGTTCGGCGACACCGGGTGGGACGAGGAGGAGAAGTGGTCGCCGGCCGTCCTGGACCAGCTGCAGGACTTCCACTGCTTCCTGCCCAACAGCGCCGAGGCCATGGCCTACACCCGCACCGACGACCCGCACGACGCGCTGCACGCCCTGGCCGACCGCGTGCCGGTCGCCGTGGTCACCTGCGGCGGGCAGGGGGCCCTCGCGATCGACTCCACCACCGGCGAGCAGGAGTGGGTACCGTCGCTGCCGGTGAACGCGCACGACCCGACCGGGGCCGGCGACGTGTTCGGCGCCGGGTTCGTCCTCGGCACGCTGCGCGAGTGGCCGCTGCGGCAGCGGCTGGCGTTCGCGAACCTGTGCGCGGCGCTGTCGGTGCAGTACGTCGGCGGGTCCCTGGCCGCGCCGGGCTGGGGCGACATCATCGACTGGGTCGCCCGCACGCAGGCCAAGGCGGCCCAGGGCTCCTCCCACGCCGCGGAGCTGGTGAAGACCTACGGGTTCATCGCCGACGTGCTGCCGGCCACGGGGAGGATCTCCGTCCGCCGCGCCCGTGCCACCATCGCCCGCGCCTCCGACGCCGAGACGCGCCGCGGTCCCGGCTGACGCCCCGCCCGCCGTCGCCCTGCGCGGCGGCCGCGGGAAGCGGCGGTTACGAAACGCGGCGCGCGTTGTAGGTGTGGCCGGCGGCGCGGAGGCGGTCCGCGAGGGCCGGGCCCATGGCGGTCGCGGGGGTGAGGACGCCGCCCCGCGCCGGCAGCTGGTCGAGCGCCAGGCACAGGCCGCTCTCGCCGAGCATGACCGCCGTGCCCGCGTAGCCGGGGTCGCCCGGGGCGCGGACGTCGGTCACGTACCGGGCGCCGCTGGAGGTACGAGCATGCACCTCGATGCGGAAGAAACCGCTGGCCCGGGCCTTCTCGCCCGGGCCGGTGCCCGGCTTGGGCAGCAGCGGGCTGACCAGGGCGCGCGCCGCGGGCTGGGTCAGGGCGGCCTGCGCGACGGCGGACCCGCAGGCTACCGCCGCCGCCTTCGCGGCGCCGGCCGCGCCGGTGCCGAAGCCCATGACCTCGCGATACCGGAACTCGCGCCCGTACGCCCACTCTTGCAGGGCGTTGCTGCGCCGCACGATCCGCGTGTTGTAGTAGGCCATGAGGAACGGGCCGGTCCACTGGCCGACGCCGTCGTCGTGGCGGGGGACGGCCAGGTCGCTCTCGTCGCCCAGCGACGGCTCGGCGGCCCGGTCCGGACTGAACGCGTACGGGTCGGCGACGATCCGGGCGGCCTCGGGGTTCGTCCGGGCCTCTTCGAACTGGCCCATGCCGGAGGCGATGGTGCCGCCGCTCATGCCGCCGCGCAGCGCGGTCACCACCAGGGTGGTGTCCGTGAGGGGGCCCGTGCCGTCGGCTTCGGCCGCCTGGTGGGCCAGGAGCACGCCGAGGTCGGAGGGGACGGAGTCGAAGCCGCAGCTGTGCACGATCCGCGCCCCGCTCGCGACGGCGGCGTCGTGGCACTGGCCGATCGTGTCCCGGACGAACAGGATCTCGCCGGTGAGGTCGGCGTAGTCGGTCCCGGCTCCGGCGCAGGCCCGGGCCAGTTCCAGGCCCAGCCGCCGGTACGGGCCGACGGTGGTCACCACGACCCTCGCCGCCCGGGCCGCCATGGCCGCGCCGCCGGGGGTCGTGGTATCGGCGACCAGGACCGGCCAGGTCCGGGCGGGATCCCCGAGGCCGTCCCGGACATCCTTCAGCCGCCGCTCGTCGCGTCCGGCCAGGCCGACGCGCAGGTCCTCGGGTGCGTGGGCGGCGAGGTAAGCGGCGGTGAGCCGGCCCACGAAGCCGGTGGCCCCGACTAGCAGGAGGTCAAGTTCTCTGTCGTCGCGCATCCGCTTATCCTGGCACGCCCGCTCTACTCGCGAGTAGTAAGGTCCCCGTTCAGCGGGGCTGGGGAGGCGGATGGCGCGGGAGAGGCACCATGATCCGTTCGGGGAAAAAGGGGTTCGTGCCAGCATTCGTGGCGTTTCCGGGATCACGGAAATCAGTGATGCTCAGAAGGTCACGACTCTGAGGAATTTCATCAGCTTATCGTTCTTGACCATTCAGTTAAGCCGATTTACGCTCCAGTTCAAATACTGTATACAAGCCGGGTTCGAGTGGAGGAACGATGAAGTTCACCACCCCTGTTGCCGCCGCTGTCCTCGCCTCGGTCACCGCCGTGTCCGCCCTGGCCGGGTGCGCCGCCTCCGCCAAGCACGGCGCCTCCGGAGGCTCCGGAGGATCGGGCGGAGGGCCCGCTCCCGGGGCCGCGCTGACCGTGGCCGACGTCGCCCCGTTCACCGGCGCCGATGCCGAGCTCGGCCCGACCTACCTGGCCGCCTGCTACGGCGCCGTCCACGCCGTCAACGCCGCGGGCGGGGTGCTCGGGCACAAGCTGAACTGCAAGAGCGTCGACACCCGCGGCGACCCCGCCGACGCGGTGCCCGCCGTCAACCAGCTGTTCGCCTCGACCCCCGGCCTGGGCCTGGTCATCGGCTGCACCTCGGACGAGGCCGCGTCCGTGGTGCCGGTCATCAATTCCCGGAAAACGGCGATGTTCTGCATGACCGGGCAGTCGGAATTCGACAGCGTGCATTTCCCGTATTTCTACCGGCTCGTGCCCCCGGACCTCGCGGAGTCCTACGCTGACGTCGCGATCGCCGAGCGACTGCACGACAAGCGGGTCGCGCTGGCGTACGGGAACGACATCGGCTCCCAGACCTTCATCAAGCCCGCCCTCGCGGCGCTGAAGAAGGCCGGCATCACCACGACCACCAACCAGACGCTGGACCTGCACGCGACCACGTTCCGCACCGAGGCCCAGTCGATCGTCTCCTCGCACCCGGACGCGATCATCACCGAGGCCCTCGGGTCGGCCGACCCGACCCTGTTCTCGGAGATCAAGCAGCTGAACGGCGGGAAGATGATCCCCGTCATCGGGACGGCCGCGGCCATCTCGCCCCCGTTCTTCAAGGCCTCCGCCGCGGCCGTCGGAGCGGCGGACTTCGCCTCGAACTTCCACGCCGACAACCTCGTCACCGAGACCAGCGGCGCCGCCTACCAGACCTACTCCAAGGCACTGCTGTCCCAGCAAGGCAAGGTCCCCGGGGCCAGCGGGAACTTCGCCACGTACCTGAGCTCGGCGGGCGGCGTGCACCTCTACGACGGCATCAACCTCGCCGCCCTGGCGATGCTGGAGGCCAAGTCCACCAGCGCCAGCGCCTACGGTCCGGACATCATCAAGATCGGGAACGGCGCGCCCGGCGCGGTCACCTGCCACGACTTCGCCTCCTGCGCCGCCAGCATCAAGGCCGGCCACCAGGTCCGGTACGAAGGGCCCGGCGGGGCGACCAGCTTCGACGGCTTCCACGACTCGCCCGGCATCTTCCAGATCGACACCTACAGTCCCGGCGGGCAGGTCAACGTGGCCGGCAACATCAGTCCGGCCCAGCTGAGGGCCATCGCGCCGTGACCGCTTTCCTGTCCTCCTTGGGCTTCGGCCTGGTGACGGCCTCGGTCCTGGCGATCGCCGCGACCGGGTTCACGCTGCAGTTCGGCGTCACCGACGTGCTCAACCTCGCCTACGGCGCGGTCATGACGGCGGGGGCGTTCGTGGCCTACGTGCTCAACGCCGCCGGGGTGTCCGTCTGGATCGGCCTGGTCGTCGCGATGATCGTGTGCGGAGCCGGGTCGGTGCTGCTGAACGCTTGTGTGTACGCGCCGTTCCAGCGGCGCGGCGTGTCCCCGATCACGATGGTCATCGTGTCGCTGGGGATGACGCTGATCATCGAGTTCGGCGTGCAGGCCGCCGCGGGCGGGACCAGCGTCTCCTACAGCATGAGCGACGGCCCGTCGCTCCGGGCCGGCGGGCTGGACCTGTCCGTCGTGCAGCTGGTCGTCATCGGGCTGAGCCTGCTGGTCATGGCGGGCACCCACGTTCTGCTGCGCTACACCCGGCTCGGCAAGGCGATGCGGGCCACCGCCGCCAACAAGACCCTGGCCCGCAACTGCGGCATCCGGACCGGCCGGGTCATCGCCGTCACCTGGGCGGTCACCGGAGCCCTGTGCGGCCTCGCCGGGGTGGTGTTCGCGATGGACGCGGGCAGCTTCGGCGCGACCAGCACCGACCTGTTCCTGGTGCTCATCCTGGCCGCCGTGTTCCTCGGCGGTCCCGGCCAGGCCTACGGGGCGATGCTCGGGGCGGTCATCATCGGCGTGGCCACCGAGGTCAGCGCCGCCTACATCACCCCCGACTACAAGTACGTGATCGGATTCGTGATCCTGCTGGTCATGCTGGGCGTCCGGCCGTCGGGACTGCTGGGGGCGCGCGCGTGAACTCTTTCTACATCGTCAACCTGCTGATCTACGCGGCCGTCGACGCCATGGCCTGCCTGGGCCTGTCCCAGCAGTTCGGCATCGGCGGCGTCACCAATTTCGGGTTCATCATCTTCCAGGCGGCCGGGGGCTACACGGCGGCGATCCTGGCCCTGCCGTCCCAGACGGCCAACGGCGGCTTCCAGTCCTACATCGGGGGCTGGCACCTGCCGTTTCCCCTCCCGTGGATCGGCGCGGCCGTCGTCGGCGGCGTCATCGCGCTGCCGTTCACGTTCCTGGTCGGCCGGCGGCTGCGCGGCGACTTCGCCGCCGTCGGGCTGCTGGTCACCGCCGTCCTGCTGAACCTCCTGGTCACCAACTACCGGCCGCTGCTCAACGGCGACGCCGGCCTGTCGCTCATCCCGCAGCCGCTGCAGGGCGAGTTCGACCCGCAGTCCTCCGGCTACGGCTGGGACTTCACCATCGGCGCGCTCATCGTGGCCGTCGCGGTGTACTTCTTCGTCCGGCGGCTCACCGAGTCGCCCTACGGCCGGACGCTGCGCGCCATGCGCGACAACGACACCGTCGCGGACTCCCTCGGCAAGAACCTGCTGTCCCTGCGCACCGCGATGCTGGTCACCGGCGGTGCCATCGCCGGGCTGTCCGGCGGCATCCTCGTCTCCTACATCACCACCTGGTCGCCCGCCGCGTGGGGCTACGCCGAGACCGTCGTCCTGTTCGCCGCGGTCATCATCGGCGGCACCGGCAATCACCTCGGCGCCGTCATCGGAGCGATCTGCGTGCCGGTCGGCTTCGAGGAGATCACCCGCTACATCCCCACCTCCAACAACCTCCCGCCCAACCTGATCCCCTCCCTGGAATGGGTGGCGATCGGGCTGCTGATCGTGCTGTTCCTCTGGTTCCGGCCGCAGGGCATCCTGCCCGAGCGCAAACGGGTCATCCGGGTCCCGGACACGGCGGGCGTTCCCGCCCAGCCGGGCGCGCGCCCTCGGCCCGCCCCGGACCCGGCCTCGGTCCCGGAGCCCCGGCCCCGCCCGCCCGGCGGCCGGACCGTCCTGGAGGCCCGCGACGTCTCCCGCGACTACGGCGGCGTCCGGGCGGTCAGCGGCGTGTCATTCCGCGTCACCGCGGGCACCGTCACCGGCCTGATCGGGCCGAACGGCGCGGGCAAGTCCACCCTGCTGGCCATGCTGGCGGGCACGCTGCCGGTCTCGGGCGGGCAGGTGCTCTACGACGGGAAGGACGTCACCGGCCTGCCCGCCTTCCGCCGCGCCCGCCTCGGCCTGGTCCGCACCTTCCAGATGGCCAGCGAGTTCAAGCGGCTCACCGTGATGGAGAACCTGCTGTCCGCGGTGCCCGGCCACCGGGGAGACTCCTTCCGCGGCGCGCTCGCCGGCCCCCGCTACTGGAAGAAGGACGAGGACGCGGCCGCCGCCCGCGCCCGGGACCTGCTGGAACGCTTCGGTCTCGCCCAGCACGCCGGCAGCTACGCCGGGGACCTGTCCGGCGGCCAGCGCCGGCTGGTCGAGATCATGCGGGCCCTCATGGCCGAGCCGGCGGTCCTGCTGCTGGACGAGCCGATGGCGGGCGTCCACCCGGACCTGGCCCGGACCATCGGCACCGCCCTCACCGGGCTGGCCGCCGGGGGCCTCACCATCCTCATGGTGGAGCACGAGCTCGCGATCATGGACGAGTTCTGCGACCCGGTCATCGTCATGGCCGAAGGCGCCGTGCTGGCCGAGGGAACCATGGCCGAGCTGCGGTCCCGCGCCGAAGTGGTGGAGGCGTACCTTGTCGGATGAGCCCTTGCCGGATGAGCACGCCCCCCGACGGGCCGGGGCCCCGCTGCGCGCGGAGTCCGTCACCGCCGGGTACGGCGGCGACCCCGTGATCCGCGACATCACCGTCGCCGCCGACCCGGGTCAGGTCGTGGCGCTGGTCGGCGCCAACGGCTCCGGGAAATCCACCCTGCTGAAGTCCCTCACCGGCATCGTCCGCGTCACCGGCGGGACGGTGACCGTCGGGGACACGGACATCACCCGGTGGGCGCCCGAGGCCGTCGCCCGCGCCGGGGTCGGCTACGTGCCGCAGGTCGACGACGTGTTCGCGCCGCTGACCGTCCGGGAGAACCTGGAAATGGGCGGCTACCTGCTGCGCCCCGCCCGCGTCGCCGAACGGGTCGATCACGTGGTCACGGTGTTCCCCCGCCTCGGGCAGATGCTCACCCGGCCCGCGGGCAAGCTCAGCGGCGGCGAGCGGAAGATGCTCGCCATGGGCCGGGTCCTCATGCTCGAGCCCGGCGTGTTCCTGCTGGACGAGCCGACCGCGAACCTGGCCCCCGCCATCGCCCGGACCCTGCTGGCCGAGCACGTCCGGCGGCTGGCGGACTCCGGCGCGGCGGTCCTGATCGTGGAGCAGCGGGCCCGCGCCGTGCTGGCGATCGCCGACTTCGCCTACGTGCTGGCCGGGGGAGAGGTCCGCATGTCCGGCACGCCGGCGCGTCTCGCCGCGGACCCGGCGTTCACCGAGTCCTTCCTCGGCGGCGCCGCGCCGCGCGCCTAGAAGGCCCGTCCCGGGTTCAGGATCCCCGCCGGGTCCAGCGCCGCCTTGATCGCCCGGTGGGCGGCCAGGGCCGCCGGGCCGAGCTGGCCGGAGACCCACGGCTGCTTGAGCGCGCCGACTCCGTGCTCGCCGGTGATCGTCCCGCCGAGCTCGACTGCGCGCCGGCACAGCCGCTCCCCGGCCTCCATCGCCCGCGCGACCACGTCGTCTTCCAGGGACGGCAGCATCAGCGCCGGGTGCAGGTTGCCGTCCCCGGCGTGCGCGGTGACCGCGATCGTCAGCCCGCTGTCGCGGCTGACCCGCTGCACTTCCTCCAGCATCGCGGTGAGCCGCCCCGGCGGCACGCACACGTCGTCGATGATGGTGGGCCCGGTCGCCATCACGGCGGGCGCGGCCAGCCGCCGGGCCGCCAGCAGCGACTCGGCCTCCTCCGCGCTGTCGGAGCGCAGCACGTCCACCGCGCCCGCCTCCTCGCAGCACTTCATCATGGCCGCCACGTCCTCGTCGGCCGAGACGCCGTCGGCCTGGCCGATCAGCAGCCCGGCGGCGGACCGGTCGAGATCCATCCGCCGGTAGTCCTCGATCGCGTTGATCGTCGGGTTGTCGATGAACTCCAGGAGACTCGGCGTGACGCCGCTGGCACCGATCGCCGCGACCACGTGGCCGGCCTGCGGCAGTTCCGGGATCGTCGCCGCGAACGTGACCGGGGGACGCGGGGGCAGCGGCCGCAGCCGCAGCGTGGCCGACGTGATGATCCCGAGCGTGCCCTCGGACCCGATCAGCAGCGACGTGAGGTCGTACCCGGCGACGTTCTTGCGGGCGCCTCCGCTGCCGGTCGCCAGGACGGTCCCGTCGGCCAGCACCGCCTCGAGGCCGAGGACGGAGTCCCGTGTGACTCCGTACTTGACGCACCGCATGCCGCCGGCGTTGGTGGCCAGGTTCCCGCCGATCGTGGAGATCTCGAAGCTGCCCGGGTCGGGCGGGTAGAAAAGCCCGGCCTTCGCGGCGGCCCGTCCCACGTCGGCGTTGATCACGCCGGCCTCGGCGACGGCGCAGGAGTTCGCCGCGTCCACGACGCGGATCGCGGTGAGCTTCTCGGTAGACACGACCAGGCACCCGTCGATCGCGTTGGCGCCGCCGGACAGCCCGGTGCCCGCGCCGCGCGGTACGACCGGGACCTGGTGGCCGCTGGCCCAGGCCAGGGCCGCGCTCACGTCCTCGACGCTGGCCGCGCGGACGACGCCCAGGGGCCGCCCGGCCGGGACGATCGCCGCCTGGTCCCGCCGGTATCCCTCGATGACCTGCGGGTCCGTCACCAGGGCTCCGGCCGACAGGCCGCGTATCTCGGGCACGCTCATCCGCCGATGATCGGTCACCCCGGTCACGATCGTCAATCGGGCCGCCCGGCCCCTCGCGTGCCGGGAAGGTTTTCTGCCGGTTGCGGGCGCGGACCGGCCGTGAATGGCTACGGTTACTGGCATATGAGCGACAATCCCGGACGGGCCGTCAGCGGCCCCGCGCGCGACTTCTTCACGGGCCTGACGTACTTCGGCCAGGGGCTGGCGATGCTGGTCCGCCGTCCGAGGCTGCTGCTGACCGGGATGCTCCCCGCGGTCCTGACCACGGCGGTCCTGCTGGGCGCGATGATCGCGCTGTGCGCCAACATCGGCGAGCTGTCCGCGCTGGCCACGCCGTTCGCCAGCGGCTGGGGCGACTGGCGGGAGGCCGCGCGGGTCGCCGCGGGCATCGCCATGATCGCCGCCGCGGTCCTGCTCGGCCTCGTGGGGTTCACCGCGCTGACCCTGATCATCGGCGACCCCTTCTACGAGCACATCGCCGAACGGATCGAGGATGACCTCGGCGCGGCCACGGGCGGCACCGGCCTGCCCTGGTGGAAGCTGATGCCGATGAGCATCCGCGACGCCATCGTGCTCATGGCCCGGTCCCTGCTGTGGACCATCGGCCTGTTCATCGCCGGGTTCATCCCGGTCGTCGGTCAGACGGCGGTCCCGGTCCTGGTCGCCCTGGTCACCGGCTGGTTCCTCGCGGTGGAGGTCGCCGGGGTCTCGTTCTACCGGCGCGGCCTCGGCCTCCGGGACCGGATGAAGGCGCTGCGCCGCCGCCGGATGCTGGTGGTCGGCCTCGGCCTGCCCGCCGCGCTGCTGAGCATGATTCCGCTGATGACGATCGTGGTCATGCCGGTCGCCTTCGCCGGCGGCGTCCTCGTCGCCCTGGACGTCCTAGGAATCGTCCCGGATCGCCAGGGCCTGCGCCCGGCGAAGGCGGATGTGAACAGCGGGCAGGGCTCGCTCGGCTAGGTTTTCGGCGGCCAGGTACGCGTTCCAGATTTCGTCGAGGTAGGTGAACCATTCCTGCCCGCCCGGGCAGAACCGCAGCAGCAGGCTGGCGGTGATCAGTACCGGGACGGCCGCGGCCGCCTCGATGCCGCCGAGCGCCTGGTCGAGCTCGTCGAAGCCGAGCGCGGCCCGGCCCAGGTAGTCGCGCACCTCACCGGAGTCCAGCCGGTACTTTGTCTCCCCCTCGGCCACGACCCGCGCGATCTCGCGGACATCCGCGCTGGTGGGCCACCGCCCGCTCACGTCGACGGCCACGTACGCGGCGGCGTACACGCACATCCCGATCGCCTCACGGTAGGCCTCGTCGCCCATGGCCTGGACGGCCGCCGCCAGCTCCCGCACCTCGCCCCGGGCCGCGTGGTCCAGCATCTCCCGCGCGTGCTTCTCAGTCCCAGGGCTGATCACTGGAGTCACCTTCCGTCTCGTTCTCGTCGTCGCGCAGTTGGGCCGGCCCCGTCGCTCTCCGGCGGATCAGGTCGGCCCCGGTCAGGCTGTAGCCCGCGACCCGCGGAGCGTAGCCCGCCATCGTGGCGGAGCCGGGCGGGGCGGAATCGTCGGCCAGGTCCGGCGGCACCGGCCAGTCCGCCGCGGGGGAGGGCTCGGCCGTCTCCCGCCACCGGACGACGATGCCGGAGGACGGCGTGTCCCCGCCGTCGGCGTTGTCGCGCAGAGTGAGGAAGTCAGCCTTCAGCTTCTTGATCTCCCGCATCTGGGCGGCGAGAGCCATGGAAAGAGTGCCGTCGCCCCGGCCGCGCTGGTCCAGGGCCGTCCTCAGCTCGCGCACCTCGGTCCGCGTCTCGGCGCCCTCGCCCGACAGGTCCGAGAGCCTCGCGTCCTGCCGTTCCCGGGCGGTGTCCAGCTCGGAAACGTGCTCACGTACCTCGGTGAGGCGCCCGCGGAGGTCCTCCAGGGCCTCGCGCAGCCGCGCCGTCTCGGCCGGCTGCGCGGGCGCGGGACGCTCCGGCTCCGGCCGCCGCGGTTCAGGTTCGCGCTGCCGCGGTTCCGGTTCCGGCCGCCGCGGCTCCGGAGCGGGCGTCCGGCCGGCCTGCCAGGCGCGGGGAACGTCCTCGCCCTCGGGCGGCGTCGGCTCGGGCCGGGAGGGGGCCGGGTACTGGGGCATAGCCGAGGTGAGGCCCGGATCCCGGGAGTCATCGGGCGGGCTGACCTCGCCGCTGTCCGCGGCGGCGCCCGCGAACGAGGCTTCGCGGGTGGGGGACTCGCCGCTGGCCGCGGTGTCGATGACATCGGCCACGATGCAGGTGATGTTGTCCGGCCCGCCGCCCCGGCACGCGATCTCGATGAGCCGCAGCGCGGTCGCCTCCGGGTCCGGGATGGAAGTCAGCGTCTGGAAGATCGCCCTCTCGGGAGCCACGCCGGACAGGCCGTCGGAGCAGAGCAGGTACCGGTCCCCGGGCAGCGCCTCGTGGACGGACACGTCCGGCCGGACCGGGTGCAGGCCGTCAAGGGCCCGCACCAGCACCGACCGCTGCGGGTGGGTCTCCAGCTCCGCCTCGGTGATCTTGCCCTGCTCCAGCAGGACCTGGACCTTGGTGTGGTCGCGGGTGATCTGGTAGAACTGCCCGTCGCGCAGCAGGTACGCGCGGGAGTCCCCGATGTGCCCGACCGCCACGTGGCCCTCGTCGGTCCAGAGCAGGGCGGTCAGCGTGGTGCCCATGCCCTGGCGCGCGGAGTCGGCGACGATCAGTTCCCGCAGCGCCTGGCTGGCCGAGGCCACGGCCCCCCGGATGGCGACGGGCAGGTCGTCGGCGGAATGCTCGGCGTCGAGGTCCGCGATCGTCGTGATGACCGTGGAACTCGCGACCTCGCCGGCCGCGTGGCCGCCCATGCCGTCCGCGACCGCCAGCAGGTGCGGCCCGGCGTAAGCGGAGTCCTCGTTTCCCTCCCGGCGAAGCCCGACGTCGGAGCGGGCCGCGAAGCGGAGCGCGAGCGTCATCCGCGGAGTTCCGAAATGGTCGTGCCTGGGTCCGTCCTGGAGGAAAAGCTGGGCATGTCGGCTTAACCGTCTCCTGTCCTGGTGGCTATGTCGGCGTTCGCGGTTAAACGTACTGTGCCACAGCCGCCCAGGTGACGGGGACGGGTTCCCGGTCTTGGGGGCCGATCAGCCGTCGCGGGCGTCTTTCCCGGGAAACGGGGCCCAGGGGCGCTCGGGCCACCACGGGAAGACGCCGGGCAGGTCGGCGGACACGCGGTCGGGGAACCGCGCCGGGCGCTTCTCGAGGAAGGAATTGACGCCCTCGCGCGCGTCGCCGGCGTTCCCGCGCTCGGCGAACAGCCGGGAGTCAAGCTGGTGGGCGTCCATCGGATGACCGGCGCCGAGCATCCGCCACATCATCTGCCGGGCGAGGGCGACCGACACCGGGGCGGTATTGTCGGCGATCTCCCGGGCCAGCGCGCGGGCGGCCGGCAGCAGATCCTCCGGTTCGTGGACCGACCGCACGAGCCCGCCCTCAAGGGCCTCGGCGGCGCTGAACACGCGGCCGGTGGCGGTCCACTCCAGCGCCCGGCTGATGCCGACCAGGCGGGGGAGGAACCAGCTGGAGGCGGCCTCCGGGATGACGCCGCGGCGGGCGAATACCAGGCCGAACCGGGCGCTGGTCGAGGCCAGCCGCACGTCGGCCGGAAGCGTCATGGTCACGCCGACCCCGACCGCCGGGCCGTTGACCGCGACGATGACCGGCTTGAGCGACTCGAAGACCCGCAGCGAGACCCGGCCGCCGGTGTCCCGGTTAGCGGCGGGATCCTCGTACTGGAACGCCGCGCCGCCGGACAGGTCCGCCCCCGCGCAGAATCCCCGGCCCGAGCCGGTGAGCACGACCGCCCGGACGGCGTCATCGCCGTCGGCCCGGTCGAAGGCGTCGATCAGTTCCTCGGCCATCCGCGACGTGAAGGCGTTGAGCTTGTCGGGCCGGTTCAGCGTGATCGTGAGAACGCCGTCGCCGGTCTCGTACCGGATCTGCTCATAGGTCACACGAAGATCATATTTTATACTCGCGCCCCACGGAAGATAACTCCGGCATCATTGACATCCGGTGAAATGCCAGCGTAAATGTCGATACATGACACTGCGGCAGCCTGGGCACGATGGATGCCGGGGTACCCATCCGGCAGGGAGGACACGGTAATGCCCAGGACACACCGGGCGCGTCGGCTCGGCGCGATCTCGGCCGCGGCCGTGACGGCGGCGACCTCCCTCGGCCTCGCGGCCCCGGCCTCCGCGAGCACGACGCCGGTCACCTCGTGGCTGTCCACCGCGACCGGCGCGGCCCGCACCGCGTCCGCCTCCCCGCTGGGCCCGGCGCCGTCGTCGCTGAAGCTGCAGATCGACGTCGCGCTGCCCGCCCACAACGCGGACGCCGAGAAAGCGGCGATGAAGGCCATGTACACGCCGGGCAGCGCGACCTACCGCCAGTTCCTCAGCCCGGCCCAGTGGGCCGCCCGGTACGCGCCCACGGCCGCGCAGGTCGACGCGGTGACCGGCTACCTGCGCGGCCAGGGCTTCACCGGCATCAGCGTGCAGCCCGACCAGATGCTCGTCACCGCCGCCGGCACGGTCGGCTCCGCCGAGAAGGCCTTCGACACGACGATCTCCCGCTTCTCCAGGAGCGGGAACGAGTTCCTCGCCAACACCGCCGCCGCGAAGGTCCCGCAGTCGCTGCGCGGCGACGTCCTGGCCGTGCTGGGACTGAACACGATGTCCATGCCGGTCCCGCACCCGGCGGTCCGCACCGCGTCATCCGGCAGCGCGGACCCGTTCATCGCGCTGCCGCCCAGGGACTTCCAGAACACCTACGACGCGGGAGGCACCCCCGCGGGGAAGAGTACGTCGATCGCCCTGTTCACCGAGGGCAGCCTCACCCAGGTCTACAAAGACCTGCGCAGGGCCGAGTCGGCCTACGGCCTGCCGCGGGTGCCGGTCACGCAGGTCAACGTCGGTCCGCAGAGCGGCGACACGTCCGGCCTGGACGAGTGGGACATGGATACCCAGACGTCGACGGCGATGGCCACCAGCGTGAACCACCTCTACCTGTACAACACCGGGTCGCTGTCGGACGCCAGCATCGTCCCCGACATCGCCGCGTTCGTGAACGCCGACAAGGCGCGCGCCATGTCGGCCAGCATCGGCGGCTGCGACATCGAGCCCTACCTGGACGGCTCGCTGGTCACCACGGACGAGATCCAGGAACAGGGAGCCATGCAGGGCCAGACCCTGTTCGCCTCCTCCGGGGACAACGGGGCCGGCTGCGAGTACGCCGCGTCGGTCGGCGCGCCCACCGTGCCGCCGGGCACGAACTGGCCGTCGTCCGGCGAATACAGCACCGCGGTCGGCGGCACCAGCCTGCTGACCGACTCCAGCGGCCACCGGAAGACCGAACTCGGCTGGGTCGGCAGCGGCGGCGGCATCAGCGAGGTCGAGAGCCCCGGCTGGTGGACGCAGGATTCCGACCCCGGCTACGCCGCCGCGGGCGTGTCCGGCGGCCGGGCCGTCCCCGACGTCGCCCTCGACGCGGACCCGAACACGTTCACCGCGGCGAACGTCTACGTCAACGGCCAGCCGACCGGGGTCGGCGGCACCAGCCTGGCGTCGCCGCTGATGCTGGGCGCCTGGGCCCGGCTGGAAAGCGCGCACTCGAACGCGCTGGGGCTGGCGTCGATCGGCTTCTACCGCCTGTACGACAAGGTGAACCCGGGAACATCGGCGGCCGGGCTCGCGGTCATCCCGTCGGCGAACCCGTCCGCGGTGCCCGGCTTCACCGACATCGTCGCCGGCGACAACGGCCCGTACCCGGCGAAGCCGGGCTATGACCTGGTCACCGGGATCGGCGCTCCCGACATCGCGGCCCTGTCGAAGCGGCTCGGCTAACGAACCCGAACACCGCTTCCGCGCGATCCGACATAAACGGTTCCTTTACCTACCGGTAGGCTGCTCCCGCCCGTGCGGGAACCCCCTCCCTCACGGGATTTTCGCGTTGCCCGAAACCGCCCGAAATCGCGAGGAGCCCCGTGAAGAACTTCACCCACCTGGTCAAGACCGAGCCGGTGCTGTTCACCAGCGCCATCCAGGCCGTGCTCGCCCTGCTCAGCGGCACCGCCGTTCACCTGTCGGCCGGCCAGTCCGGCGCGATCCTCGCGGTGACCACCGCGATCCTCTCCCTGATCGCCGCCGCGTCCACGAAGCCGTTCCACGTGTCCACGCTGACCGGCTTCATCAGCGCGATCGTCACGCTGCTGGTCGCGTTCGGCATCCACGGCGTGCAGCCCGGCATCGTCTCGTCCCTGAACGCCGCGCTCGTCGGCGTCGTCGCCATCATCGTCCGCCTCCACGTCTCCCCGAAGGCCACCGTCACCGAGGCGAACGGCGCGAAGGAAGAAGTCAACGCCGTCGCGGTCTGACCCAGTCAGCGGTGGGCGGGGGAGGAAAATCGGTCCGTTTAGTCCGAGCATCGGGAATGCTCCAGTGGCGTCCCGGATCCTCTCCCGCTCCGTACCGCCTGCATCGAACAGGTCCAGCTCGCGACGTCGCTCGCGTGAACTAGTCGACTAGAAGTGACGGTTTAAGTCTATAATCGTGAGTCTTCTAGGTGTCGTTCTGGCCGCCGCGGTGGTTCCGAGGGTTCCGATTTGACCAGTTTCAATAAAGAATGAGAAGGCGGCGGTCAGTCGCGTGTACTGAGTGTGACGGGGAAGTGGGATGGACTCCAGCGGCCCGGACGGCCAGCAGCCGCGCGACGCGGTGGAAGAGCGCCGGGAAACCGCTCCCGGCCCGCGAAACGAGATGAGCGGCACCGCGGGACCGGTCGTGCAGGCTCATGCCATCTACGGGGACGTGCGCATAGGCGGCGGCACCGCTGAGCGTTCTCAGCCGAAGCCACGTCAGCTGCCGGCGGCACCGGTTAATTTCACCGGTCGTGCCGGGGAACTAGCCGAGTTGGAGCGGCTTGCCGCTGGCACGGAGACGGTGAAAGGCCCCGCCATCGTGGTTATCGTCGGCCCGGGTGGCCTGGGCAAGACATCCCTGGCCGCGCATTGGCTGAGCAGAGCCAGCACCCGGTATCCAGACGGTGTCCTGTCCGCGGACCTGGGCGGGCATCAGCTAGACGGCGTCGTGCCGCCGGGTGACGTCCTGGACGGTTTTCTCAGGCTCCTCGGGGTGCCCCCGGACAGCATTCCGCGGACGCTGCACGAGCGGGCGGCGCTGTTTCGGTCGCTGACCGACGGCCGGAGGACAGCCGTCTTCCTGGACAACGCCGCCTCGGCGGCGCAGGTGCGCACGCTGCTGCCCGGGCCAGGCCCCGAACCCGGGACGAGCCTGGCGCTCGTGACGACCCGGCGGCGGATCGCGGGCCTGGCGGTGGACGGGGCCCGGTTTCTTGAGCTGCGCTCCTTGGAGGAAGTCGCGGCGGCCGACCTTCTCGGGCGAGTCGCAGGCGCGGAGCGCACTGCGGCGGAAGAAGACGCGAGCCGTGAGGTGGTGCGGCTGTGCGGGGGAGTACCTCTGGCTCTCTGCGTCGCCGGGGCGCGTCTGGCGGCCCACCCGAACTGGCCGGTGAGCCGGATTGCGCGCGACCTGGCCGACGGACAGGCCCGGCTCTCGGCGCTCAGCCTGGACGGAGACCTGTCGGTCCGGGCCACCTTTGACGCGTCATGCCAGACGCTGCCGATCGCGGTCGCCCGGGCCTACCGGGCGACCGCGCTGATACCCGGCCCTGACTTCCCCGCCGATCTCGCGATCGCCGCGCTCGATGACGCTCGCGGTCAGGATCTGCTTGACGCGCTGACCGACGCCAGTCTCCTGGAGGAGTCCCCGGTCGGCCGCTACCGGATGCATGATCTTGTCCGGCTCCATGCCCGGGAACAGGAGGTCCCGGACCTTCCTGGCGGAGCGGAGGGAGTGATCCGCCGCAGCGTGAACTGGTACCTGCACAAGGCTGTGGCGGCGGACCGGGTGATCCTGCCGGGCCGCTGGCGCCTGGGCCCGCTGTACGCGGAGGAGAGCGATCAGCCTTCCGAATACGGAGGTCCACCCGACGCGCTGGCCTGGGTAGAGTCGCATATGCCGGGGCTGGTCGCCGCAGTGCGGGCCGCCCGTGATGCCGGGCTGCACCCGGAGGCCTGGCAACTGTGCGAAGGCCTGTGGGGAACCCTGCTGAGCCGGAAGCGGTACGAGGCATGGTTCGCTTCCCACGCTGTCGGTTTGGAGAGTGCCCAGGCCTGCGGCGACTGCCTGGGCGAGGCCCAGATGCATATCCAGCTCGGGGCCGCGCACCGCAGCGTGCGTGCCCTGGACGCGGCCGCCCGGCACTTCATCCAGGCGATGGAACTATTCAGGGAGGAAGGGCACCGGCTGGGCGAAGCGTCGGCACTGGACCATCTCGGAGTGGTCCGGCTCCGGCAGGGAGCGTATGACGAGGCGATCAACGGCTTCACGGCGGCGCTCGCCGTTCACCAGGCGATCGGCCGTCCTCGTGGCGTCGCGCTGATGAACTTCAACATCGGGCAAACGCTCGCGGCCTCGGGACGGCCGGAGGCCGCTGTCGGTCATTTCCGTTCCGCGACGGGGCAGTTTGAGGCCATTGGCGAGTTGTATCACCAGGCCCGCGCGCTGACGGCGCTCGGCGAAGTCCTGGCGAGGCTGGGCCGGCCCCAGGAGGCGGAGGTGCCGCTAGGCGCCGCTGTGGAGATCGCCAAGTCGATTGGCGCGACCTATGATCAGGCCCGCGCTCACGTCCAGGTCGCGAACCTGGCCGCCGCGCTAGGCCAGCGTTCACGCTCCTGCGGGCACCTGGAACAAGCTCTGGCTCTGTACACCGAAGTGGGCGCTCCTCAGGCCGATGAGGTACGCGCCCGACTGGCGGGATGACTGGCGCAGGCCAGAACGTACAAGGTCTTGGCACAGGCCTCGGCGGCTTCGGGGGGCACGTCGCAGCGGCCTTCCGCACGGACGATCGTGAATGACTGTCCGCCGCGGGTGAAGGCCGCATAGCCGGCACTCCCGTCCGGGGTCAGGTAGATCTCGCAGCCCGGCAGGGCGGCGAAGACCCTGGCCGCTCGTGTTGCGGGTGCCTCTACGGCCGTGGTCCGGTGGTCGGCGACGATGTCGGCGATCGCCAGTCGCCCGGCCTCGAAGCCGTTGACCCGGGCGACTACGCAGAAAACCGGCTCGTATGTCAGCATGCGTGAGAGCCTTGATCCTGTGGGCTGCCCGGGCGCGGCACCGGATCCGTACGAGGGGCATCCGGCGGTTCATCCAGATCCAGATGGCGGTAGATGACCTGGCGGATAATCCTCCGCGCTTCCCCGGGCACCGACGTGACCTGGTCCCGGATCTTCTCATAGGACTCCTCCCGGTAGTCGGCGATGGACTGATCGAGCTGAGGTCGCAGCGGCCGGGCCAGGTTAAGGCGCGGGGCCGTTCGACCGAGCAGTTCAACGGCGGAGCCTGGAGCGACAACGTCATCGGGAAACGCGCCCAGGACAACGGGGACGCCCGCGGCTGCGGAGTAGGTGGAGACAGAGCCGTGATCGCCGACTACCAGGTCAGAGGCCACGAGCGCCGCTCGCCACCCCTCCGGGGAAGGCAGCAGCGTCATGCCTCTCCGAAGGCAGTTCTTCGTCCAGGACCGGAGCTGGAACGCGCTATGCCAGTCCCAGCAGTCCGGGTGCAGCGCGACCGCCACCTTGTAGCGGTCGGAGGGCAGTTCGGTCATGAGACGGTCCAGGATTCCGGGCCCCTGGCCGAGCAGGGACCCTGACCCCCAGGTGGAGGTGACCAGGATCAGTTTCTGGCCGGACGGGACTTTCAGGGCCCGCCGGTAGCTATCCCGGAACGGGAGACTGGCCGAGAGCCGGTCGTGACAAGGGTCGCCGGCGATGACCGCGGCCGGGACCGCCTCGGGACACGACCGCCGCAACTGCCCCAGGCGATCGTGATGCGCGAGCAGAATGGCGGACGGGACCACGCGGCCGTGGTAGATCAGCTGCTGGCGCTCAGTTCCGCGAGCATGGTGACGAGAGCTGGGGATACCGGGCCCGGGCCAGTGAGCGGTGAGCTTTCCGTAACCGACGCCGTGAGGCATGAGAATGACGGGAGCGTGAATCCGCTCCAGCCCTCCAGTGTCGGCCGCGATGGCCAGATCGAATTGTTCGCTGATCGCCCTCTGCCAGGGGACCACGTGTGCGCCCAGATCGTGCAGGAAACCCTGAACGTCGTTCGTAAACAAGGACGGACCCGGAGTGAAGACCACCTGGACCCGCCAGTCCTCCGCGACCACGGGCAGCACGTCGGCCAGTCGGGTGCCGGTCACGACACTATGCACCACCGCCAGCACTGTGCGCTGGGATGGCACTGTTGCTCCCTTGGCCGCATCGATTCCGAATGGCCCCTGATGGCTCCATTCACCGCAATGCACTTCGTCCTCCACGAGGTCGTTTTCGGTTTCGATTACGAGCATGGGGGAGGTGTGTTGACACTTTAGCTGCAGTGAGCGGGACAGGAGAGTTGCAGCGAGGAATCTTGCAGTGCAATTGCACCGCTAATGAAATTGCATGCGCACATCGGAGTGATTGCGGCGTGAGCTATGAACAGATTACTCTCCGGTTGTTATCTAATCGTAATAATCAATCTCGTGTTATGTGGTATTTGCGGAAGTGTTGCCGGGTAGACGATCTTTGTTCCCGTCGACACGGATGACGTGTTCATCTACGCAGGCAAGCCGGGGCGATTATGGAATTCAGGCTGCTGGGGCCGCTGGAGGTCCTGCAGGGCACGGAGCAGATTCCGCTACCCCCTCGGGGGAAGGAAAAATGTCTGCTGGCCGTGCTGCTGATGAGCGGGCGACGAGTGGTCTCCAAGGGGGAACTCATCTCTCGCGTCTGGGATGACCCTCAGGAGGCGACGGAGGCGACTTTCCGGGCCTACCTCCATCACGTGAGGAACGTGATCGACGCGTCAGGCGGCCGGGCGGAGCTGGTGACGAGGGACGGCGGCTATCAGCTACTGGTCGCCGACGACTGCGTGGACGTACGCCGTTTCAGCCGGCTCCGGCGCGAGGCGGAGGTGGCGGAGAGAGACGGCAACCTTGATCAGGCGATCGCCCGGCGGTGCGAGGCGGAGACGTTGTGGTACGGGACCGCGCTGGGGGGCCTTGGCGGCTGGTGGGCGGCCGCAGTGCGAGAAAGCCTGCAGGACGACCGCCGGAACTGCGTTCTGAAGCGGATAGGACTTGGCCTCACCCTCGGGCGCCATGACGAGCTTCTCGGAGAACTGCGTCAATTGCGAGCGCATTATCCGGACGATCAGATCTGTGCGGAACACGAGATGACCGCACTGTTCTGGTCGGGTCGGCAAGCAGAAGCGCTGGAGGTGTTCCAGCGGGTGCGGGCGCTTCTCGGGGAGCAGGGAATTGACCCTGGACCACGGCTGGTAGCGCATCATCAGAGGATTCTGCGGGGAGACCTCGAGCAACCGAAGGCTCCGAGAAGGCCGGTGTCCGCGGATCGCGTCGCGCCGGTCCCGCGCAGGAATACGGCATTCGTCGGCCGGGAGGCGGACCTCCGGCGGCTGACCGCCGCTGGACCCGGCGATCCGTCCGTATGGATCATCTCCGGGCTGCCGGGTGTCGGTAAGACCAGCCTCGCGGTTGAAGCCGCCACACGTCTTGCGGACGAAGTGCTCTACCTGGAATTCCATGCCAACGAGGTTGACCAGTCGCCGCTGGGTGCCGACGCGGCACTGTGTCGTCTGCTCGAAATGGCCGGCGTTCACCGTTCCGGCCTGCCCAGAGGCCAGAAGGAACTGGCCTCGCTGTGGCAGAGGGAAGCGGCGAGCCGGCGGATGGCCATCGTCCTCGACGACGTGCCAGACGCCAATTCCGTCAAGCAACTCCTGCCGGAGGCGGGACCATGCCGTGTTTTCGTTACCACGCGTCACCGTTTGCGCGGGCTTGCCGGCGCATCGGAACTCTCGCTTGACGTGCTGCCAGAAGAAGAAGCGATTGCCCTGTTCCGGCAGATCGCTGGTACAGGAGCTGACGATGACTCCGCCGCAGCCGCCGCGGCTGTGCGGCAATGCGGGTACCTTCCCTACGCTATCGCCATTACCGCAGGTCGAATAAGGCCTGACAGCGGCCTGACTTCCCCGGGGGGTTCCGCGGACTCCGGGGTAGAGACGATGAACGACCAAGTGCTGTCAGTGCTGAACTCCTCATACCAGGCGATGTCCGAACAGGAGCAACGACTCGTTCGGTTCCTGGGAATGAATGTATGTCCGTCCTTCAGTGCCGAATCCGCTGCGGTCATGGCTAACCTGCCCGTGAGCGTAGCGGCGGCGATGATTTCAGCCCTGCTGGACCGGCACCTGATTGAGCGTGCGGCCGGCGGAGGATTCCGGCTTCATGACCTACTTCGGGATTACGTATCGGCCCGAGCAGCCCTGGAAGTGCCTAAGGCTGCTCGTCGTGACGCGGAACGCAGACTGCTTGATCATTACCTCAGCAGGGTCGATCGCGCTGACCGCGATCTATACCCGCACCGTCGGCATTCCGCTCTCCCGCTCCCTCGATCAGACCCAGACTCGGGCACCTACTCGCGTCGCTGGCTGGAGCTGGAATGGAGGAATGCGCTGAAGATCGCCGAACACGCGGGTCGGCATGAACGGCAACAGGACTGCGCGGAGTTGACTCACATGCTCGCGGGATTCTTGGAAATAGAAGGTTACTGGAGTGAGTCTATCGACGCTCACGGCCGGGCCCTTCGTGCGTGCCGTGATCTGGGGGATCAGCGCCGCACTGCGCGGGCCCTGCTCGACCTCAGCCGGGCCTGCGTGGCGGGCGGCCTTCGGGAGGATGCCTTCACTCGCGCGGATCAAGCACTGGGTGTCTACCGGTCGCTTGGCGACCAGAATGGCGAAGCGGCGGCGATAGGTTTTATTGGCGTCATCAATTTGGAATTTGGAAACGTGCGAGATATGCAAGCTTGCGAGCGGGATGCGCGATCCTTGTACGTGCGCTCGGGGGATATTACTGGAGAGGCTGAGGCTAGTTTCCACTTGGGGATAGCGTGCCTGGTGCTGGGGCAAATAGATGAGGCTCTGGAGAATCTTCGAAAGTCGCTGGATATATTTGAGCGATCCGGAAATTGGCGCGGCGCCGCAAGCGTACTCAATAGTATGGCGGAGGTGAGTCTCAGGGAGGGGCGCCACAGGGATGCCCTGGCCAATTATGAAAGGGCGCTGTCGATGTGGCGAGAAATGGGGGGAAAGCAAAATAGCGCCATCGTCAGATTGAATATCGGGCGAGTCTATCTCTACAAGGAGAGTCCTGGCCGGGCGCTCGCGGAGTTCAAATGCGCGCTAGCGGAATTTCGGCAGCTTCGAGACTTTCCCTGGCGGGCCCGGGCTATGTGCGACTGTGGTGATGCATGCCTGGCAATGGATGATCGCGATCAGGGCCGGACCTACTATGAGCAGGCCGTCTCGGCGGCGACGGAAGTCGGTGACATGGCAGTGAGGGCGACGGCCCTCCGAGGAACGGCGGACGTGTACCGGGAGTCCGATCGCATCGACGAAGCGATGCGCCGCTATCAGGAGGCCCTGAAGGTTGCCCAGGACGTTGAGGATCCTTTCCAGCGGGCCATGGTCCTGGACGGGATGGCTAAGACGATGCTTCGGGCGGGGAAAATCAGCACCGGACGGATCCGCCTGCGCCAGGCTCGCGACCTCTACCGCACTGCGGGCGCGACCGAGGCGGCGCGATCCGCTGATCTCCGCCTGCATATGCTGGGCGATCCGACCTCAGACTGGCTGAAACTTCAACTTCCGACGGCCTGACCTGACCTGTCCGGGAGGCCGCCGGAAGCGCGCGAGCGTCACATAGTCGTGTGCCAGAGCGGGCTAGCGGCCGTGGCGACATTGTTGTTCGGGGCATTCTGCGCTGAGGTCGCGTAACCCGCCGTCACGATGACGGCGATGAGCGGAAGCGCGAAAAGCAGCCAGATGGCCGCAGGGGACCCTTTCATTCTATTAGCCCTCCCGAATCCCGAAAGGTCGAGATTATCAAGCGGTTGCGCACGTTGATCGTGCGATGCGAGACTACGGGGCTTGTGGTTGGGGCGTGACCTGCATCGACGAATTCACATGCCCAATCCACTTCTAATAAGTATGGTCATCCATGGTCGTTCGGTCTAGTGCAGAAGGCTCTTGGGGTCAGCATTCAAGAAGCCAGGTCGGCTGGGCGCTGCGAGGGTGAATCCGCGGGGGAATCGGGTGACTTCGTTCCGAATCTGAGTTCGGGACGCTGGCGAAGAAGTGACCTACAAGTTGATGTCGCCGTGGACGTCACGGAGTTGGATGACCTTGTCGGCCCGCCCCTGGAAGACGTTGGAGACCGCGTCGTCGGTGGCGGTCGGGGTCGCTTGGACCCACAGCGCCCTGATCTCATCACGGAAACTGGGGTCGGCAGCGAACTCCCGGTCCAGGATCTGAGCGACCGCCTCCGGTTCAGGTGATTCTCCGTTCACGACCGCGAGATCGGCTGGATGCCGCCGGAGTTTTGCGCGGAGCCTGGCGGCGATCGCCGACATCGCCTCCCGCGCCTGCTCGGTCACGCCCTCGGCGGCCTTGCCCGCGATGGCCGATGCGATAGCCAGAGTAAGAGGGTCTAGCATGCCTGAAAATACCTCTCCCGCAGGCGGGTTCCGCATGTGCTGACGCCAATTCAACCATCAGGGTGTCTCGACGCGACAAGTCGGCTGTCGCTCGGCGCGGAAGAGACCACCGATAAGTTTTCTGCCCGCCGCCTTGGGCTGGACTGGCAAACCAGCGCGGATGCAGGTGCGTCTTAATGGCGGTTCCTCGCAAGAATCCGCCCCCCGCGCCGGGCGCGACCCGACACCATCCTGCGCATCTGGCGGCTCCCGGCCTGACTCACGCGGGCCGGGCCTGGTCCCTGAGGGACTGCGTTCCCAGGACAACGGCGAGCGCCAGCCGGTCGGCGTCCTCGGTGCCCGGTTCGGCCGTGTAGACCATGATCCGCAGGTCCTCGCCGGCCACCGCGAGGATGTCGCAGTCCAGCGCGATGAGCCCGGCGTCCGGATGATCGATGACCTTGTGCCGGGAGTGATCCTGAGGGGAGCCGGCCTGGGCTGACTCCCACAGCCCCGCGAACCGCGGGCTGCTCGCGGCGAGCCCGGCGACGAGCCCCCGGAGCTCGCGATCGGAGGGATAGCGGGCCGCGGTCATCCGCAGGTCGCCGACGAGACGCGCCTCCAGCAAAGCCTGTTCCTCCCGCGTGGACACGGCGCGGCTACCGGGCCCGGCCAGGTTGCGCCAGACCGCGTTCCGCTCGATCCCGCGCCACGACGTGGTCTCGCCCATCAGCGCGTCATAGGGCGCGTTGGCGACCAGCAGGTTCCACGCCGCGTCGTACACGGCGACGGGGGTGCGGGCCAGCCGGTCCAGCAGCCGCTGCACGCTCGGCGTGATCCGGGCCGAGACGACGTCACGCCCCGGCGCGGCCAGGCCCGCGAGCCGGAACAGCAGCTCCCGCTCGGCGTCGGAAAGCCGAAGCGCGCGGGCGAGGGCCTCCACCACCTGCGCGGACGGCGAATTCGCCCGGCCCTGCTCCAGCCGGGTCAGGTAGTCGACCGAGATCCCGGCCAGCCCGGCGAGCTCCTCGCGGCGCAGCCCGGACGCGCGCCGCCGGCGGCCAGGCGGAACGCCCACCGCCTCCGGGGCGGTACGGTCCCGCCAGCGGCGGATGGCCCGCCCGAACTCCCCTGACTCCATGATTCCATTGTGCGTCACCGTCTCCTGGCCGTGGTGGCCCTGCCAGTCCTACGAAAACCGGACCGCTTTCTCGCGGCGCGCATCCCGGGCACCGTGAAGGCATGACCACCACACTGATCACCGGGGCCAACAAGGGCCTCGGCAAGGAGACCGCCCGCCAGCTCATCGCCGCCGGGCACACCGTCTACATCGGCGCCCGCGACGAGACCCGGGGCCGCGCGGCCGCCGCGGAACTCGGCGGCCGCTTCGTGCGGCTCGACGTGACCGACGACGCCTCCGTCGCCGACGCCGTCACCCGGGTCGAGGCCGGCGGCGGCCTCGACGTTCTCGTCAACAACGCCGGCATCGAACCGCGCCTGGCCGACAACGCGGTCCCCACGCCGGCCGACGAGAGCGCCGGCTCGTTCCGGGAGACCTTCGAGACCAACGTCTTCGGCCCGGTCCGCGTGACCGCCGCCTTCCTGCCGCTGCTGCGCAAGTCGTCCGCGCCGGTCATCGTCAACGTGTCCAGCGGCCTCGGGTCGCTGGCCGACATGAGCGATCCCGGCAGCTACACGCACTTCTACTCCGGGCTCAGCTACCCGGCGTCCAAGGCGGCCGTCAACGCGCTCACCATCCAGTACGCCAAGGCCTTTCCCGGCATCCGGGTCAACTCCGCCGACCCCGGCTACACCAGCACCGACCTCAACGGCGGCACCGGCATCCAGACCGTCGAGGAGGGCGCCGCGATCATCGTGGAGCTGGCGCGGGCCGGGGCCGACGGCCCGACCGGCACGTTCGTCTCCGCCCGCGGCCCGAATCGCTGGTGAACCCGTTCCCGGGCTACAGGCGCGCCCGCGCCGCCATCGAGGCCGCGTCCGGGTCGATGGCCCGGATCATCGAGTCCTGGGTGAACGACGCGAGGATCCGGCCGGCCTCGGTCAGCACCTGCCCGCGGGAGTAGGCCATGCCCGCCCCGGCGAAGGTGCTCTCATGGTGGTAGCGCAGCCAGCCGTCCCAGCCCACCGGGTCGTGGAAGCTGACCCCGATTCCCATCGGGGCGGTCGACACGGTGTGGTGCGCCTGGGACGTGCCGATCCCGGCGTGCGCGCGGAACGCCGTGGAGATCGACAGGTGCCCGGTGAAATGCGACAGCAGCGCGCGCCGCAGGTCGTCCCGGTCCGGCACGATGTCGTAGCGCAGCCACGCGTCGACGACCGGCGGGCCGACCTCGTCGGGGCCGTTGAGGTCCGTGACGTCCTCAACCCGCAGTTCCCGGCCGGGCAGCGGCATGCTCACCGTCCGCGCGGCGGCCGGGCCGGCCGACGGCTTCCCCGAGACGTACCCGGACGGCTGCGCCGCCGGCCGGTCGTGGCGGACCACGTCGGGCTGCGGGCTGTCCAGCAGCACGGTGGCGGTGACGCAGGTCCGGTCGCCCTGCGCCACCGTGACCACCGCCGAGCCGAACGAGCGCCCGGCCCGCACGGGGGCCACAGCGAACTCCAGCGGCCGGTCCGGCCGGGCGGCGCCGACGAACAGAGCGTGCGCGGAGCGCGCGGTGCGGCCGGGCAGCGCCTTTCCCGCGGCGACGATGGACTGCGCCAGGATCTGGCTGCCGTCCACCACGTCCCGCTCGCCGCCGTCGCTGTCCCCGGTGAACCGGGACCCGTCCCCGGGCACCGGCGTCACGTCGAAGATCTCGATCAGGTTCTTCAGCGTCGATTCCGTCATGGCCGCACTCCCGTGTAGACGCCCTTGCCGATGCTCACCCGCACCGCGTCCTGGTCGAACGCGACGTACCCGGCCAGCCGCGCGACCTGGCCGAACGGCTCCGGATAGCTCCACGCCACCCAGTCCGCCGTGCCGCCGGCGGCCTTCCAGTAGACGGCCTGGCCCTTGAACGGGCAGACGGTGCGCAGGTCCACCGGCTCCAGCCAGGTGAAGTCGACGGCGTCCGGCGGGAAGTACACGACCAGGCCGTGATCCTGCTCGTCCACCACCAGGGCCGCGTCGCTGCTGGCCAGCCGGGTCTCGCCCAGGTGCGCCGTCATGACGTTGGTGCGGGCGAGCAGGTCTACCCGGTAGTCCGGCCGCCCGCCCCACGCGGAACGGACGGTGCCGGTGCCGGGATCGGCTGCTGGCGGGGGCTGCGTCACGGTCTGGTCCCGCTTCCCTGAGTACGGAGTATGTGTTCGCTCACTAGTCTAACCCGGGGCGGCCCGGCTGATCCGGAGGTGATCTCGGCAGGGAAGCGCTCGAGCAGGCGCGTCAAGGCACCTCCCAAGAGGGGCTTTCTGAAAATGAGAATAGCATTCTCGGTCCTGCGCGATTCATGTGATGACAGTCGCATAAGCGACTTATATAAGCAATGGAATGTAGTGTGGGCGGCGCTCGTTCCTTCCCGGTGCAGGGTCGGACCGGGAAGGCTCCAGGGGGAAAGGTCGCGCAGGCGATGAACAGCAGCAGCACGGTGTCGGCGGAACTCGGGATCTCGCTCTTCGTCCCGCCGGAAGACGTGGTCGTCCCGCTGGTCGCGGGCCTTTCCTACTCCAAGACCGACCCGTACGCGGTATGCCTTTCTCTTCACGTCGGCCTGGACGAGCCGGTAGAATGGGTCTTCGCGCGAGAACTGCTCCTGGCGGGCCTGGAGCGCGAGCACGGTCTCGGCGACGTCCGGGTCTGGCCGTCGGTCCGGTCCCAGGGCGGGCTTCCCGGCATGGTGCTCAACATCGAGCTCTCCTCCTCGGCCGGCCACGCGAACTTCGAAGCGCCGCTCCGCGAGGTCTCCGCTTTCCTCCACGACTCCTACGCCCTCGTCCCGGCCGGCCGGGAGAACCGCCACATCGACGTCGACGCCGAGTTCCGGAAGCTGCTGCGACAGTCGTAACACCTGGATAACAGGCTGGGCGACCCGGCCGCTCGTTGAAATAATGCGTAGAAGCCGGTGATAGCGTTCAGAATTAACCACTAGCACGCAATCGAGGTAACGGATGTCCGGCCCGGAGACCGCATTGCCGGAGACCGCGCACCCGGCTGCGCCGGGGCTGAACCGGCCCTTCGTCATCGCGCTGCTGCTCGCCTTCGGCAGCAACGTGGCGCTCATCGCGCCGATCCAGAACCTCCTGCCCCGGATGATCGAGCAGGCCGCCGGGGCGCCCGGCAAGGCACTCGGCCTGGGGATCGTGACGGGCATCGGCGCGCTCGCCGCGATGGCGTTCAACCGTTGTGTCGTGGTGATCAATAGTGGTCGTCGCGGCACGTCCCCTTGCGGGGTTCCGCTGCCGCCACGGGTGGCGGTGTTGGTTCTGGTCTCTCTGCGCTCGGCCGGGCGCGGGGTGCGCCTGCTCTTACGTGCGCTCCCCGGGTCGTGCCGGGGATCCGGGCCGCCGTCCCCCGCGCTGCCGCGGGGAGTGCTGACGGGCGGGACCGGGGCCTTGGACTGGGCCCCGACTGGCGTGACCCGGCCAGTCGCGGAGGTTCTTCGCGGCGTTCTCGTCGCGGTCCACTACCTGCCCCGTGGTCGGGCAGGTCAGGTGCTTGTCCATCCGGTGTTTTCCTTCGAGCCGGCACGGGGTGCCCTCGGGAAGGATGTGGCCGTGGTGGATCTGGCTGGAGGCGAACCAGCGGTCCGCGACCGTGAGGGTGCTGCCGTTCTGGGGGATCTTGTAGGTCAGTTGCGGGCGGATCTGGCCGAGGGCGGCGTCGGAGACGGACCGGCGGAACGCCTTGCGGCCCATGCTCTTCTTCATGTCGGCGATGTCGAGGTCCTCGATGACCACGTGCCCGTAGGTCCGGGCGAGGCCGACAGGGAGGGACCCGGCCCGCCTGCGCTGCAGTTCTCATGCCCGTGATCATCTCGCCACCCCCTGCGGCACCACTGGACTATCTCGCTAAAAATTAGCTTGAACTTCAAGATCTAGTGAGTTACATGAAAACATGTTCCCCACACGCGACGGTATCCTCATGTCGGGCGATCACTAGAGAGCGCTCATGGCTGCTATGAGAGCCTGATCCGTCATAGCGTGAGATTGTGAGCGTTGAGGCTGCGGCGCTGGGCGCCGGGAAGGCGGTAGCGAAGATCGCTGCCAGCAAGTGGTTGGAGTCCCGGTCCGCTCGAGCGGCGGCGGGGGCGGACCTGATCGACCTGATCAAGGTCGGCTTCCCCGACGAGATCATGCAACGGAAAGCCCAAAGCAAGTTCGATGACCTCATTGCCTCGGTGGCCGAGCATCTACGCCCGTACATTCGCACGGAACTGCGCGGGCTGACAGACAATGACCGCGAGGCAGCCCTGCGCGCGGTGGCGGCGACCCTCAACCAGGCGGATTTCTCGGATGAGAAGCTGTTCGCTGACGATGTTGACCCGCTACGGCTGGCGGAGCGGGTACGCGCGGCGCTGCCCCGATGGGACGCGGAAAGAGAACTGGGCGAGTCCGGCGCCCGGCTGTACACGGTGGCCGTGGCTGCGTGCTGCGACTGCCTTGCCCACATCCTGAAGCATCTGCCCGAGTTTGCCGAACGGGCGGCTGGTGAGTCTCTGGCCCGGCTGACTAGGGCCATTGCATCACTGGACGAGATCCTGAGCCGCCTACCGGTTCGGACCCTGGACGCGCCCCAGGGGGAATCTCTTGATGGGGAATTTACCCGGAGATACCTGGAGAGGGTCAGCGCGGAACTGGACCGGCTGGAACTGTTCGGTGTGCGCTTCGACCGGCTCACCCGGCCGCGAACCACGCTCAGCGTCGCCTACATTAGCCTTAACGTCACCAACGAGAACCCGGGCAAGTCGCCAAGTTGGTTGGCTTCCACGAGTGAGTGGAGTGATGAACGCTCCTACCGTGGTACCGCTCGGGCCGAGAACGCCCTGGCAGAACACCGCCTCATGCTCATCAGGGGCGAAGCGGGCAGCGGCAAGAGCACGCTGCTGCGGTGGCTCGCTATCACGGCCGCCCGGGGTCTTTTTAGCGGTGCGCTGACCTCGCTCAATGGGTCTGTGCCGTTCTTGATCAAGCTCCGCAGTTATACGGATCGGCCGCTGCCCCGCTCGGACGAGTTCATTGACGACGTAGCTCCGGCGTTGGGTGCCATCACGCCGGACGCCTGGGCTCACCGATGTCTGGAGTCGGGCCGGGCCATGTTGCTCATCGATGGCATCGATGAGATTGTCGAGGCACAGCGGGAGAAGGTGCGGAGCTGGCTCCGGAACCTGACTGACACCTATCCCAGGGCCCGCGTCGTGGTTACATCTCGTCCCGCGGCGGTCGCGGCGGGCTGGCTCGGAGCGGAAGAGTTCCAGTCCGCGTTCCTTGAACCGCTCACGCCGGGGGACCTGGCTGAGCTCATCCGGCACTGGCACATGGCGATTCGGGACAGCGGCGACCTGCCCTGCCCGCCTGAGCGGCTTCCTGGTTACGAAGCACGGCTGCTGGCCCGGCTGGAGGCAACGGCGCATTTGCGGGCCCTGGCTACCACGCCGCTGCTGGCCGCCATGCTGTGCGCGCTCAACCTGGACCGCGATTCGCTGCCCCGGGACAGGATGGGGCTGTATGCCGACGTGATCGACATGCTGCTGGAGACCCGCGACGCCAAGCGCGATATTCCCAGCGCGAAGGTTGTCCGGCTCGAACGCAAACAGAAACGGCGGCTATTGCGGGATCTGGCCTGGCACCTGTCCACCAATGATCTCGTGGAGCTGTCGCGGTCAACGGCCCAGCGGCTGCTGGCCGAGCGGCTGGAATCCATGGCGTACGTCAAAGCCACGGGAGAAGAAGCGCTCGAGGCGCTGCTTCAGAGAAGCGGGATTATCCACGAGCCGGTTCCCGACGAGATCGACTTCGTGCACCGTACGATCCAGGAGTACCTGACGGCCGAACGGGCCGCCGATCTCGACACGATGAACCTCCTGGTCCAAGCTGCGGACCTCGACCACTGGCGCGAAGTCATCATCATGGCGATCGGCCACGCCAACGAGACCCAGCGGCGGGACCTCATCCAAGGAATCCTGGGCCGGACGAGGGAGCGCATCGCTCCAGAGCGGGCGCGCCAGCTGAAGCTGCTGGCCGTAGGGTGCATGGAGACCCTCCCAGCCGTTTCCGGCGACCTGCAGGAGGCGCTGGATGAGTGCCTGGACGGGCTCTTCCCGGTGAAAGACGCGGACGAGGCTAGCTCGCTAGCCGCACTCGGGGAGCCCGTGCTGCGGAGACTGCCCGCGAGCTTGGAGCGGCTGCCGGGATACGCGGCAGCGGCGACCGTCCGGACGGCCTGGCTGATTAACGGACCGGACGCCCTGAACCTGCTGCAAGGCTATGCGTCTGATGAGCGTAGAGAGGTTCAGGACGAACTCAACCTTGCCTGGGCGTATTTTGATCCTGATGAGTATGCCGAGCGAGTGATAAGCGCTATGCCGGGGTGGTCCAGAAAGAGTTTTGAGGTTCATCTGCCCGCCCAGTTCGCCCTTTTGAACAAGGTGCCGCCGCTTTGGAGTCTGAGGGTGCATGTAGTCGGCCTCAATGACTGGAGCATCCTCTCCGTTCATTCCGCTTCACTGCGGGAACTTGGTCTGACCGGCTCCAGGCTTGATGCCGCGGCGCTGACCTCTCTGGTTGATGCCGTGCCAAACGTTCGCTGGTTGTATCTCCACAGGTGCGATGGAATCAATGACTTGACGCCCCTCAGGAATTTGCTGGATCTAGAGCGTCTATACATTGATCACATTCCGCCGGGAACTGACCTCTCGCCCTTGGCTCAACACGAGCGTCTGAAGAGCGTGCTAATCGGTCGCGGTCGCGATGTGCGCGGCGCTGAGCCTGGATCCACCGGCAAAAATTCTCGACTATGCCGGCAATTAAATGAAAAGGTGCCCTCTGAACTGGGATAATGGGAGTTCTTCACGCTTCCAAGACCCGT
>Ga0131853_10001851_pt1 | contig 37754 bp, 20 predicted proteins | sample TergutLab28metaG_FD_92764 | JGI IMG/M metagenome (GOLD analysis project Ga0131853, IMG submission 92764) | Labiotermes labralis P1 segment gut microbial communities from Petit-Saut dam, French Guiana - Lab288 P1 (version 2) (version 2) | ecosystem: Host-associated > Arthropoda: Insects >... | reverse complement strand
TGTGTGTGTGTGTGTGTGTGTAGTGTGTGTGTGTGTGTTTATGTTTGTGTGTGTGTGTGTGTGTGTGTAGTGTGTAGTGTGTGTGTGTGTGTTTATTTTTGTGTGTGTGTGTTTGTGTGTGTGTGTGTGAAGGAGCACCAGTCACACTGTGAGCAGTATATATTTGTGAGGCTGTTTAGTTTATAGTTTTGTTTCAGGCGTGTCTGATGGTAACTACCTAAAGTTTCATAACTTTCTGCGTTCGAAATGCGTAAGCATCGTAAATTCTTATTTACCGAGTTCTATATACACTCAAGGAAATACGTTATCTTCCCCTATGTATTTCAAACATTTCTTTTTAAGTAAGCCGCATTTTCATAAGGTTTACGAGATCGTACCCCCCCGGAAAACCATAATGATGATAGCCTCGGATGTTTTACGTTATTTTTACCATATTTCAGATTAACCGTAAATTTTCAGAGTGCCAAAATTCAAAGGTAAAAATACTGGAAGAAGGTGGAGGGAGGGGGAGACTTTACGCAAAATACATAGAAATTAATTTAATTTGGAGGACAATGTGCATGCTAGAAGCCGCTCAATCTTCTTAATGTGCCGAAATTTTCACTTCAAGGATAGCGTGACAAGAACAATAAAGGGAAGTAAATCAAAATTTAAATCATATTTGGGCATATAATAAAATATTTTCTCGGCAGAAATGGAGGCGTATTTGGTCGGCCATGTTAAGAATTGTGTAGCTGTGTAATTCCGCTGTGAAGAAAGGAGTTCTTGAAATATGAAAATGACTTGGTCCCAGAAGCGTGTATCCTTCGTACTCTTAATAATGAAAATGAGTCTGCTGGAAAATATTTTATCATCAGTTCATGTAGAAGCACCCTCAATTATGCCGTGGAATGCAGAAACCGCAAGTACTATGAGAACAGCTGCCTACTAAATTCACGTACTGTCCGCAGCTTGCAAGGATAGTATTGCTGAAGACGAAATGACTGACATTCTCGTGCCTTCAACAAACAGTGAATATCACATGGCAGAAGTTTTGAAAAAAATCACCACTTCCTGAAGGCAAGTAGTTTGAAGGAACCGCAAAAAAAGGCAGCGTTGGAAGTGAAATATTTACCTCGAGTCCTCTCAAGAATGAGTTGGAGAAGGAACAAGCCAACGAAGTCCAAAAAACATCAAAACAGGTAAACGAAGAAGCAGCCTGCCGATAAGGAAAAATAATGTAAAATGAAACTGCTCATGGAAGGAGAAACTGCGACAAGGGCAAAAGATACTGAGCTTCAGAAGCGGAAAGTCATTCACTGCGGGCTGGATAGAATGTGTGGGAGCAAGAAAAAAGTGCGGACCTTGAAGGACTTGATGATAATTATGCCTGTGAGTTCTGTAAATGCGATGTGTGTGAATGTGTGCGGGTTTTGAATGATGAGGAGAATCCAGTTTGTTCTGTCTTGGGCTGCCGTCCGAGAATGAATCATGGAAACAACAACTGACATTTAACGTTTTGTTTATTTTCAATTTCATGTCTTGTTTGTTTTTAATTCAACTGACTTTGCCCATTCAGTTACTTTTATTAACGCTTTTCATGAATTTCACAGGCTTAGAGGTGCGGCGATAAGCACAGATATTAAGTAATGTTAAAATAAAAGTTTTGTTTTTTGGAAAAAAAGATCCGATGCTGCCGGACATTCTCCTATAACTGAATGTTGAAAATGTATAATTAATTTTCTTTCAGTGATTTCAGGTATAGAATAATTCCAGACTAGGCGATTCAGTGTTTCGGAGGGACAGATAAACGATATATATATGATCAGTATGGAGACTGAAAGTGTACCAGGGGCAGTAGCTAATGTTAAATGTCTTGCTGTATGACAATAAGGGCGCATCATTTGAAATTAGAAATTGCTAAGATTACATTTGGTTCACAAACAATATGGCATATTCTTTCTTCTGGTCTGTTTGAGTCGAACGCCTCCCGAAGATAATCTCCTTTGTACTGCCGTAATAGAAGTGGCTGCACGAAAACTTGCTTTCCAGCCGTTAAACATTGAAGGCACGTGCAAATTTAATTTATATCTGCCTATCCAAGATCTGTATAGTACGGAATTTAATTTATATCTGCCTATCCAAGATCTGTATAGTACGGAATAATCTATAAAAAATCTTGTTAGTTAGATTTTGTTTTCTTTGATTGGAAATTGGTATTTTCAGAATGTTATCTGGAGTGATAAAATATATTTGTTTGTGTGTGTGTGTGTGTGATGCAGTTACAAGCAAAGAAAGTGAAGCCTTGTTTGTTACTGGTAATGTTGGGAAGTTGGATTTGGAAACAAACACTGCCGGGCGTCAGTCAGGACTCACCTGTCTGACGGAGCCGAGAGTGGCGCTGTGATAGCTTGACCGAGCCGAAAGTTTTTATTAATGAAAGCTGCTTCTATTTCTTTTTCTCAGCTAATAGGCAAAAGTTCATTCTAAAACAGGCCATGAAGGAGTAGAGTTATAGCTCTACTCTTTCTTTAACCTCGGTGCTAGGTAGAGGTGGGTGTTCAACGCCACGCCCCAATAGCTTTACCCCCGGGAAAGAGGCCCTGTGCCCATTGTACAGGAAGCTGCGTGGGCCCCAGGGTCTCTCTTGACGGGTTCGGAAAATTTCGCCCCCCCCCCCCCGCGCGGATTCTACCACTCCATCTTCGAATCCGTAGCCAGCCGCTGTACTAACTACGCTATCCCAGCAAATGGGTCTATGTTATGTAATTCCGATACTGAACTATCCAAGCCTATAGTGAGGACGCCTCTACACCTGTCTCGGTCGTAACGGCATTCGCAGGATAATTCCCTGAAATGCAGCAGGACCTAGCGTTCCTTAGTATAACTGTCACCACTACAAGTTTTGCGTCAAAACACCAGGACGAAACAACGAAGCACAGAATGCACATCCGTAGCAGGGCACTCTTCGCAACATAACATTACACAACACGGCATGCTGCCTCAACACCCATCTTGTACAACGAAATTAACCTGTGACTATTTATAGTGTGACTTTAGCAAGGACGATATAGCTCCCTGATGATGGTCTTAGGACCGAAACATGTCGGAGCGTTTTTAATGTTTTAATATATAAATTTTATGTATGTGCAGTGGTTGGTGTAATAATTGAGTAACTCGACAACATGCACGGTGTAACAATAAAAATAGGTAATGTCTTCCATTCAGTTGAAATAATTCTGGAATTTTCCTAAGTTTCACCAGTGCTTTTCTTACCATCTGGATAACTCAGATGCTAGACTCATTACTTTGCACCAGAGTAATCTGTCTCAGCTATGGACGATCAGCTATTTTAGAATAGACTTTAAACAATATTGACTCTATCTGCGACGAATATGATGCATGACTATCGAATTCGGCACTGCATTTTCACCATAGCGTTGATGATGGATTCTCGACTGTGATAGAAATTCAAGTTTATAAAGAGAGGAATTGTATTTGTGAACGTAACTTAAGGAGCCTTTGCGTTACCATTGTTCTCGTGGAAAAGTAACAAGTATAATATATTCTGTGTCTTTACCCGTAATCATTCAGCATGAATTGCGCATGCGCCATATTATATTGGCACCTTTGGCCTGTTTGGTTGTACCATATTTTTCCACATTATCTCATAAACCGCATGAATTTCGGTAGAGTTTCTGAACATAAAATGTGTTTTGATTTTCTCTACAACTTTGGTCTAATACATTTCTCATTCTGAGAAAAGTTGAACGGGATATAATTATAAATGTACACAGGATGTCATGTAAAGTACCCATTATTCGTGTCAGATTGTAAGGGAACTTGGATTTTTTTAAAGGAGTTTCGAAAAATACTCAAATACAAAATTTGATGGAAATCCATGTTGTGGGAGCAGAATAGTTTCATACGGACGGAGAGACGGACAGGACTTAACCAACAGTCGCTTTTCGCAATTTTGCGAACGCGCCTAAAAATCGCAACATTCATCATTGCAGATTCTTCTAGCACATGGGTCTCTTACCCGCGGCACGCCAGGTCGTATTATGGGGTCCGGTCACATTTGTAATTTATCTGTATGCTTTAGAAACAGCACAGCGATTTAGGTTGCTGGGTATACCAGTTGTTGTTCTGCCCACGTGCGGCCCACGAACGAACCCACAATAACCTGCGTGGCCCTTTGCCCTAAAAACGATGGTTGCCAATTGTGTAACACAACTGTGTTCTAAAGTGTCGTGTTCTAAATCTGGGTGTTTTAAAAGACTTTTTAAAGAGTAGAATTCAAGGTCAGCATTTTTATACTTCGTGGATCATTACGCTATCATCTGACCGATGGATGCCTTCCTGGTTCATCGAACGTTTTAAAAAAACTACGACTTTATAAATATTCCTTGGTCTAGATAATTTTCTGGTTGACGACTTTAAAATTCCTTTTTCTTAAATTACTGATTCGACATAGTTTCCACAAAATAATATTTGTTTCATTACAAGTTGCCTCAGAAAAAATTTAAAAGCCTAAAATACATCTTTCTTTTCAATACACTCTGTCAGAGGGATTATTTTCCCTGGTATAATAGCAGTCAATATGTATACAGACACTCTAATTGGACTACTTAGGGAGTAAGCTCTTCTGAAATGCCTGTGAACATTTAGCAATGTACAAGTCGTTTTATTCTAGGAGACTGGGGTATTTAATTTCAGGACATAATACATTTGCAGGGGCGAAATTTCATAATATATAAAACTGACGTCTCGTTAACAGATACTATATGTGCACAAAATATTATAATCAGCCACGTATTGAATTTTCGTTACATTGTTAATATTTACATGACATTAATTGTACAGGTAATCCTTCGTAAATGACACCTTCCAAACACTATATATGGTATACATTGTAGTAAAATGAATACTCTGCTGCTAATTCATTGTGGTATCAGAGAATCATATGAATAAATTCGAAATCCAGAACCCTTGTTGATGAACCGACAGTCGTTCAGCCAGTCAAGAAATAATACGCTTTTTATGGAACTCTTCCTGATTGTTACATTAATTCAGCAGCTGGATTGACGAAAATTTTCACCGGAGAATCGCGGTGTCTTTTCGATACGGCCAATGAAACTACGTACCTCTTACGGAACATGAATTTTGAATACAGGTCTGTAAGATTCTGCGACGTTTGACGGAAAGTTTGACAAATGCAACTTTCGAATTCAGAACCACGTGCTGAGTTACTGGTTTCGGAAATTGAATTTGTTTAACACAGACCTCCTTTATGTTTGTTGCGCCGGACTGGTTACAGTGCGCATATTCAATACTCGAGTTTGCATTTGCAGGTGTTACAGAATGTTCCGCCCGTAGCCTCTGTCGCACTGATCAAAGGAACCTTATCTTCGTGCCGTATTCCTGGCCATCACGTTTCTGACGTACACTTGTCAGACACTAAAACTTCAGGGTGTTAAGTTAACTTAATACTCAATGGCAACACTCTTGTTTTGCTACAGCTCGGATGCCAAAGCAGGTTTCTCTCTACCTCGTTGTTTCTTGTCTGATTCAACTACAGAGCTGTCTCATTCCGTTAAACGACAGTTTGTTCCTTAACCCTGAAGGATTTCCTACAATATCACATAATTGTTGTTAGTAATTGATGCAGTAACAAACAGATGTAACTTGGTACATGTTAGGCAGCCCACACACGTATTTCTGCTGCCAAGCGACTCAAGATGTGTCTTCCGAGTTTGATATCGGGCGTCTGAAATTCGTATCAGTGTAATAGACGCATTATTTTTTTACTGTCAGTGTCTACATAACTCTTATAAAAAGAAGTACTGTAAAATGTCATTAGTGCAACATAAACATAAAATATCATTTTTATTAAAATGTAACACGTTGAGTTGAACATTTTTTATTTGAACTTTGTGTAGAGCCACAGACAGAAAATATTTTATCTCCCCACTCTGTCATATCAATGGTAAGTATTAAGGCTACAACATCTTAGGTACTTGACGCTAACCCTTCATAGCGCTTATTTAAAAATATTGACCCAAAACTTATAGTTTGTCCTACATTTCTTGTCCCAACTTCCTATACAGCTTTCATTCGAAACGGTATATAGCGAATTGCATGCAACTAACATTCCGGATGTGTATAAAAAATAGGTATATCATTACATAGAGTCTCCGTTATTGAAGTATAATATTACCCAAAATGAGAATATGTGATAAAAATAGTGTAATGCGCATCAAACACATTACAAGACCCAACAAATGCACTTTGGATTTATGGATGTGACTACTGAGCAATAAAACTACATCCACAAAACCAAAATGCATTGTTTCGTATTTTAGTATATTTTATGCAACTAATTAACACACGGCATACGGAACACAGCAGACTGATAGTGCAACTTGTTAGCAGCCAAATTTATTCAATCCGATCGGCTTTTCGTGATTTCTTCAATGTGTAAACAGAGACGATGACGGTAATATGTGTTGTTAGTGCTTTTCGTTGCCATTGCTCCAAAAAAAGTTGTATGTGTAGTGATTACGTTTAAGAGATAATAAGACATAAAAGAAATAAATAATAAAGTGGCAAGTATTCTTTGTATGTATAATTATGCATATATTTCATTTGCACCCATGAACGTACATCATTTCAGTATTACTTTCCTTACTAACTTAGGAAGCAGCACAGTAGTTCTTTTTGCACGCCAGACTCTTTTTATCATCTGTACCAATATCGGGTGCAGTGTGTAAACACTAATGTATTAAAAGCATAGTAAATTGTAATACCGCATCCATATAAAAAGTAAAATGTTCCTGTGTACGTCATGAATGTGGGACGTGTAGCACGTAAACGTATGGGGGAGACGAAAGGTGCATGCAGGGTTTTGGTGAGGAAACCTGAGAGAAAGAAACACTTGGAAGACCTAGGCCTCGATGGGAGAATAATATTACAATGGATCTCAGGAGTCGGAATGGGGCATGGACTGGGTTGATCTGGCTCTGTGTAGAGACACGTGGCGGGCATTTGTGAACGCGATAATGAACCTTCAGGTTCCACTAAATGCGAGAAATTTATTGACTAGCTGAGAATCGGACACATTCCTAACCTCGGAATTTATTAGAGGTGAGTGATCGGCTTCACTCTATGGCCACTTCACCTACCCGAAAACGGCCATGGGTGACTTCTAAAGAAGCTGGGTGGTTTCCAGGGTCGGTCTGGACACCTGAGAGAAGAGAAGAGCCTTGAGCCCTTGCCGGGAATCGAACAAGGGTTTGTCGGTCGCCAAGTCCTCAAATTAAATTAGCTGCATAAACGTCACGAAAAATACCAACCTACATGTCTGCCTACATATGCACATAAATACATACCAGAACACACACACACACACACACATACATACATACATACAAACACACATACATACAAATATGCATGCATATACACATACATTACATACCTACCTACCTACCTATATACGTGCATACATACATACATACTTTCTCACATAAATACATACATACATACGTACATACATAATTACATACATACATACACACAATGAAATATTTAGGAATAATTATAGATAACAAATTTAAATTTAGTGAACATATAAGCTACGCAACTGAAAAAGTACTAAACTATTCCACAGTTTATCCAAATCAGCTAAATATCTTGGGGACTCAAACATGAAGCGATGAAGACGATATACAAAGGAGCGGTACTACCTTTCCTGCTATATGGAGCACCAGTTTGGATAGAAGCGATGAAATATGCATACAACAGACAAAAGTATATTAGAGTGCAAAGACTGATGCACTTAAGAGTTGCTAAAGCCTTCCGCACAACGTCAAGCGAAACACTGTGCATCTTGGTACGATTGGCCCCTATTATCAATAAAACTGAATAGGCAGTCAAACTATACAATTTAAAAAAAAAGAGAGAAAGGAAGCCAAAAACAATAATTGACAGAGAAGTAAACTTAATAATTGGTCTCACCCGGCAGACGCGGTTAAAATTAGTGAAGAGAAAGAAAACAAGGAACGCACAGTCCAGTTATACAGAGACGGTAGCAAGAGTGAGCACGGGGTTAGATCCGGTGTGGCAATCTTTGCTGGAAATGAACTCGCTGCACAACTAAAATTCAAACTGGACAAGAAATGTTCCAACAAACAAGTTGAGCAAATTGCCATTGTTAAAAAACCAGAAGCAATAGAAAAATTAAACATCACTGAAAATGAACCACGCACAGCAGCCATATTCACGGACAGCAATCGACTCTCTGAATAACATAAATAACAACAACTTCCTCATTGAAGAAATTAGGAAGAAGTATCAATTCTGGAGACAGCCAACTGGGCAATGGAAGTCTAATGGTTTAAGACCAATGTAGGTACATACGGAAATGAAGTAGCGATCAACTAGCAAAAGAAGCAGCTCGAAAGAGGGACGCTACGATCTCCTACAACAAGATCCCTAAGGGGATTCTTGATAAGTGAAAATGAAGAGGAATCAATACAAAAATGGCAGAAAAAATGGAATGAATGTACGAAGACAAAAATAAAGAAGCAGTTCTTTCCAAGACTTAAAATGAATAGAAAAGTAACACCAAACTTCGCGGCAATGGTAACAGGACTCGGCGAAACTAGAGCCTACTTCCATTGCTTCAAGATAAGGGACTAAGCAGTATGTTCTTGCAAAAATGGAGATCAAACAATAGACCATTTGATTTATCAATGCACTTTATTCATACATAAAGAGAACTTCTAAGGAATAAGGTTTTAAAGACTGGGAATTGGCCCACAAAAAACAGGGGTTAACATCAAAATATTTGAAAGCGTTCCTCACATATTCTAATTCAATAAACTTTGAAGAATTGTAAACAATACTATTTTATTTGTAAAATAAATGTCATTCTAAAAGGTATGCAGCAATCAGATTCAAGGTTCGTCACGGCATTCCCTGTACTAAAACGGGTATTTTACAATGTGCACATTTAAAGCATGTAGTATTACTCCACAGTAATGGAACATTCTTAAATAAATAAATTTAAAAAAATACATATATATATGTACGTACATATATACTTATGTACATACATACATTCATGTAATTACGTACATAATACACACACGTACCTACATACATACATACATGCATACACACATACATACATACGTACTTATGTACGTACAAACATACATACATATACATATACATGCACATGCATACATGCATACACTCATAAGTACTTACGTACGTATATATATACACACACACACAGACATAAGTACATAATACATAAAAGTAATATATAGTACACACAAAAATACATACTTACATAATACATACCTACATACACACATACCTACATATACATACATAAATACAGACATATACATACGTAAATAAATACATACATACACACGTAAGTACGTACGTACATCTTCAAACTAAAAAATAATGAATGTTGTGAAGGGAAGTTATTAGAATTTATTATAGTTATTATATTTGCAAACGTGGCCAACAAATCCATTTTGCGTGCATGAAGGTGTTAAACGCAGATTTAAAGTAATATGTACTACTTTTGGGTTTCGCACTCTTTTCGGAGTTGCGTCTGCTGTCTGAAAGCTGAAGGATTAGAAGTCTGATATTTTATTGTCAACATTAGCTTTCTCGGTAAGAATGTCGTAATGTGAAACGCACCGGAATATATCAAGGAGTGTCTCTTGTGTCTACAAAACCAAGTACCACATTAGCTTTGTGCTTGTAGCCCTCTGCTACCATTAAAGCTTATGTCTTTGTTTAATTAGCTTACACTATATACAGCCATAAAATTCTGTTTTTGTACCGTACCTTAATGGATTATTCACCCTTCACCTGCACTTCCTTTTACATTGAAGATAATGGAGATCTGAAGTAGTGTCATTAAGGCACGAAACGCCCGGCTTGTGCCGCGTTTTATTACACATTTTAAACAAACCAATAAAATGTTTTGTTGCTAAAATTGTGTTCACGTAATACTTGTAATTTACGATGAATAACTGTCTATACTTTCGGCGAAGTTTTATGGTTAAGTTTGTACTTGTTGGTGGTGGTTGAATTGTAACGATGGAATATTTGCTCTAAAAATGAATGTAATTATTGACATTCAGTTAATCCCACTTATTTGGAATGATGAATTCAATACTTCATCCAGAGGTTTTATTCCCAACATGGCTGGCAGCACTTTTGCAATATAATCTGCGAACTTCGCCACTTGAATGGCTGCCACTATGAGTAATTAACCATGCAAAAACGTGAGCTTTAAAGGAAATCATTTCTGATTATATGAATTAATCTTCATTCTAAAGAGTGTGGGAATTATTGCACTTAAAGAAAGTGTAATAATATATTACCTAACTTTGGGCCTCACACAGAATTACTTCGGCAAGTGAATACAAATGACATGTGTGTGGAATTATTTTGTACATTTTTACGTGGCTATTGCCAACAGGTTTTGTAAGGAAAATATTATCTACTTTTAGAGCGTTTTTTAAACTGGTAACAATTCAATATTTCTTTTCTTCTCATGGCTTAATAGTCCTAGTGGGCGTAGGCCTCCTGTATGAGATTCCTCGATCACACTTAGAAACACTACGCTCGGTAGGACTCCTCTGGACGCGTGACCAGCCCGACGCAGAGAAGTCTACCTGACAACACACAACACTCACAACAGACAGACATCCATGCTCCCGGCGGAATTCGAATTCGCATTCCCAAGAAGCGAGCGGCCATAGACCCACGCCTTAGGCCGAGCGGCCACTGAGATCGGCGCAGTTTCGTATTTATTCGCAATGAGCATGGATCCATCTGCCTCTGTTTTGTTTCTGTGCCACATTTTTTGCCCCACTCGATCACAGCGCAGCACGACGGTGGTGTGTGATGCAGGTAGAACAGCGTATGAATATGTGTTCTCAGAAATGTCTTTATGTGTGAGCAGTATTATATCATTTCAGTACCTTTCGTTGTAATGAACTCTGAGGATAATAATGTGTGATTTAGAAGTGTGTAAATGAAAGAAAATTGGGATAGGGTAATAAAGAAGTTTACTGATATAAAATTAGACAGCAAACGAAATTAGATACTTGTACTAGACTCTCATCAGGACACTTAAGTGTAAGTAACACTACAATATTTTTGCTACTCTCGCAGCTGACATGTCAGCATATAGAATTTAATGAATAAAACACTCGGTGGATAAAAATGACAGAAAGTTCGTGACAAAAACTGATAAAAAGTAAAGTGCAACAGGGAGCTGTAGGACGTTCAGGACGTATAGGCAATCAATTGCCTAACACGAAAAGGCAGCAAGAGAGAGGATAAGTTTGCCGTACTTTTTTAAAACCTCCTGTTTCACGTCACCTACGAGATTCATTGTGTGCGATTTGTGCGGTAAATGAGTGTATCCCATTACCATTTGTGGCTGCACTCCACCTCTCTAACGATTACGAGATTAAGCTGCATAACAGAAGGTTTTCAACATTGTTCAAAGATCAAATACTTAGCAACCTGACTATAACGTACAAATTTGATGTTTCTTGGACCGTGCATCATTGTGATAACTGAAGAATAAAAACCAACTAGATGCCATTTATTATTTTATTATATTTCTTACAGATTCAGCATGTTTCTGGCACTACTATGCCCATCATCAGGAGTTGTGTTTAGGCTGGAATAGTGTCCGGGCTGCACCCCGGACACTACTGCAGCCTAACTGCACCTAACCTCCAACCTACAGCAAACCAAGAACGAAACGCCCAATGTGGTAATCAACATTATAGTCGCGAGCTCCTGATGATGGGCATAGTAAGTGGCATCTAGTTGGTTCTATTCTTCAGTTATAACGTAAAAAATTAGGACTGTGTTCACGTGTTACGTATTCTATCTGCGGCCAGTGCAAAATGAATTAAATACGTAACCAAAATTCGAATCGAAATATGTAAGTTTCTGTACATTATAATGTTAAAAATTCTCAGTCACATAGTTTTGGAAATCAGGTTTCTGTCGCTGTTCGTGTATTTCTTGATCATTTCACTTCTGATATACAACTTGGATATACATTTTCTTAGTTTGGGTTCATCGCCATTTGCATTCTCATACGACACTTGGCAGCTCTTTCTGTATTTCGGATAGATATAACTTCCGTAATATGCTGTACCTCTAAGCGATGTTCTTCCAGAACGTTAAACTTCTGTGTGTTGAGTTTATAAGGACCAAGCCTGATGTCGAGGTGCACAAAATGTAGAGTGATTAACCCGTCTGCCAGAGCTATATTGATTTTTGCGGTATTTTCAATACTGCACTTCGGTTCACTTTTTTTGCTTCACCATTGACACTTGCCCTTTTAGAAGGTATAACATAGGCGTTACAATCCTGTAGCACTTTCGACTCTTTCGTGGCTTATTAGAACAGTGATTTGTAGGGAAAGCATATAAATGCGGGGTTGCGAGAACGAATGTTGGCCACGTTTGAGGCTTGTTGTGATTTTACTCAGCTTCTTAAATACAATGGCGAAATATTTTCTTTTCTTAGGCCACGATTTCCTTCATCCAAGTCTTTGTAAGCTTACCATTTTTATTCTCTTTCCTTGTCTTTGTTCTTTGCAGCTTGGCATTTTGTTGGTTGTTACACCAATCAAGTCACAGCTTACGTGAAGACGTTCATCCAAATACTGCACGCCTCTAACAATTTAAGCACAGTGCTAATGAGTGACATTACGCCCACCTAAGTCTCATACTGTTCTAGAGATGACCTGAAATTCTAACGATTTCTCGAAATGCGAATGTAATTTTCGAAAGGGCTACAGTTGCAGCAGCTATTCTTGATTAATTCACTGGAATTTCTAAAATGTCTTTCAGTTACAATGGGAATACTTTAATTTCTCGTTATATGATTATTCAACCTGAAAATTATCGACGTTTTATAAACCATAAGGGCTGAAAAGAGCATGGGTAAATAAGGCCCATCTGTATGTTAGAGGATAATGTTAATTAGGATTTAACTTGGTTTGTAAGTGTAGATTGGATAACCTGGCCATAGTAAGTTATATTCAGATTCCATCGTTGCCCTAACATTTAACGTGTGTTTAAGGAAAACCAACTAAGTGAAATAAATGTATGTAAATGTTTGATCAACAAACAAGGTTCCCTGAACTTGGCGAAATCTGAATTGTTTGTACCATAACAAATTTTTAGTGAATGGATTGACAGAATATTCCAGGTCAAGGAAGTGACCGATACGAACTTAATAGTTGAAGAACTTCATTTTTCAACCAAAGTGGACTTCATTTTCCTTGCACTTCCACGATATATTCTCCTGAACAAGCGGGTTATATGATTGTATTTAGTAGGTTTTTTAAGAAAATATTTTAAAATATGCATTCATTTAAATACTGCTCTTTTTGGTCGAGTGGATAGCAATTTTGATTCACATTCAGGAGTACTATGGGTGAAATTCAAACACTCACGACATTTTTGTTATTCGCCTGGTTTATAAAAGCGTTTTACAATATATCTATTTAAAAATTCCTACTTGTTCTTTCTGTTTCCTGCATCTGTTACGGTATATAGACATATTCCATGACACAGGCGGTTAGTCGCCGTCTTTTCACCACAGGAGCAGGGGGTCAGTCCCAGGGCAGACACTTTTGAACGTTTAGTGGCCACGGTGAAACTATGACAGATCTTTCTAAATATGTTTCGGATTTCCGTCTTCAGTGTCATTACACCAACTATCAATTTTCTTGTTCTATTTATATTTTACAGACGCTATACAATCTCAGGTACTGGCGGCCTCCCTAATTTATGCACTTAACTTATTCGGGAAAGCTAAAGGTTTTCGGAAGCTTTGAGAGAACCGTTCAATATCAAAGGAATATATTGTGAATTCAATCTCCTCGCTGTAATTGATTTCTTTACAACACTACAGACACTAATAATTCTTCCCATCATCATTTAAATGGAAGTAAAGGTCACCTCATGACATGCATTTGCAGACATAGAGGAGAGGCGGGGGTGCATCTCCAACCCTTTCGTAACCTCGGCGCTAAATGTTGTGGGTGTCAGCAACACGCTTCGGCTGCTTTACTTGTATATGGGCACTTTACCTTTAATAATCGGAGGCCTTTTGAAGACTACGCGTACCACCTGCTGTATTATGTAAAAAAAACTCCACATTTTTCCACACGCTACAGTTATTTTGTTGTGTTTTATATGATTCTGTCAACTAATACAGATTATTTTCAGTGGTCTTCGTAGTGGAGATGAATTTTCTTGACTGCGATGTATGAACTGGCATTTTGAGTATAATTTTGATTGATTTAAGTCTTAAAATAGTTAAGATGCAGTTTATCAGTGGTGCCGTACGTGAATGACAGTACTTTTAATCTTGTACCCTGCATACACATTCTTTATTTGCTGACGATGATAAATGTGTTGTTATATGAGACACTGTTTAAACATCAAAAACATCTATTATGTTTCTAATTATTTAGTCTATTTATGTATACGTAATCGAATTCCCAACTTACTGGCTTACATAAAAACTGTATGAGATGTTTCTACGCTGTTTCCAGCTACATTTCACGTATGCAAACACTTCATCATAATTAACACTTTTTCATCCATCATATTCAACAGTTTATCTTGGTCCGTGCACGAAGCCTGTCTGACTGTGATTGCAGAGCTGGGATAATATTTCGATGTCGTTGTTATCACAGCTTTTCTGTTAGGCCATTATACTTCTGTTGTCATTTCTCAACTTGACAGTTGTGTATTAACTGATGTACATGAAGGTACACACGTGTAATGCGAAAGCGCTTTCTACTGGTAACAGTCTGATATGCACACAGGACCCAAAGTTTATTGTGTAGTAAGAACATGCACAGTAAGAGATAGAACAATGTTTGTTTTACTTTGAAGATTACTCTGCTAATAGGTCTGGAAATTTACATATGATCTTTACCGAACGTATATGAACGCATCTGTATACCTACACTGTATAGAAGCATTAGGAATGGGAGATTTATCTTAGTCTTGTCCGCATGTATATGATCATAATTACAGGCACGCATACTTACGCCAGGAGACACTGAATGACCAAGCTATTGGTATTATGAACAAAGAAGGCGTACCTATTTTTAGTCGGTAGTGGAGCCTCGACTGTATCTAAGGTAGTTTATAAAATACTGTCTGAAAAACCTTTCAAGTTACCTGACTCATATGCAGTGAAAGTACGATTTCACGGAATTCCTGAAGAGAGATATAGACTTTCTTCATTAATGTGGACCACTGGGTTATTTATTTGTGGAAATTATAGCTACAGATGGAAATGTTCTAAAAAAATTCTAAGTTTCTTTTTGAAAATTCAACTGGCTGAAGAGTGCGAGTAGTATATATTACACAATAACACGTGCAATGAATAGACGTGTACTTGTATCTCCTTAAATGGTCTTACAACAGATATTTTTCTCTGTGATTTCGATTGATTCATTCAAATTCAAACAAAATCCGTAAAAGAGCATTATTCTACAAAAACACGCGTGTTATATTTCTTGAAGTGCGTCATTCATAACGATAACCGAATATCATCCACTCAACAAATCGATCAAAAACGCGACATCGGCTAAGCCAATAAACATTATTTCACACAAGCAGTCCGTCTTACACCGAATTCATCTCGTTCATCACATTTTATTTCCAATGGGCAGTTCATTATTCTTCGGCGGAAATGGGACCAATTTGCGTTTCGCCAAATATGGCCGGAGTCGCTATTGAAACACTGATTCTTCTGGCACCGTATTTTCTGTCATTTCTGTGACGTCTTAATGCCTCGTATATGCTAGCGCCCCTTAATTCGGTCATGATTACATTCTATAACTTATCTACAATTGTGAGCAATAAGTCAGATGTGACCTCCCCTTGGATTATGTACTGTTACGACACGAGGAGTTTCCAGAGATTCAAATATTGGAATACTCCTCAGATTTACAAATACGTCAAATGCTTCTCTTCTTTCACCTTATCATAATATAAAATAGTTAAACTTTGACAGTTTCATGTGTTATTTTAAACGTGAAAATAATTTTGTATAACACACAAGAATAGGGTGGGCAAAGTTTCTGAAGTATAAGTCAGAAAAATTTTAGTACCAAATAACTTTACTTTGCGCCTATTCGTCGCGTTACTAATCTAACATTCGGGTATGCATAAACCCAAGATTTCGTAACAGTACCACCAGATGGAATTGCTACAGGCGCTTTACTTTTAACGATACAGTTACATTTAATCCGCTGATAGGAAGTTTTATGTTTTCCAGAATTGGTGTAGACACAGTGGAGATGATAATTATGTTTGGCATGCCAGAAATCGAAACGTAGGGTCATGTACGGTTTAGGAAAAATAGGTTATATTGCGTTGTTCTGTAATTGGTACATTGATAGTGAGATTTAAATTGGAGTTATTAAAGTAATGGAATACCAGTTATAATTAAAAAAAAGTCAATTGGTCGCTGTATTAAAAACTTTGAAATAATTTAAATACACTTAAGTACTCTGTAGTGGGTCTCTGTCACCACGGCATGGCGCGTCATCAGGTTGCGGATAGAGGAACGGCCTCCGATAAGGAGGGTAGCTGCGAATAAATGGATTAAGCAGTCGCGGACAGCCGACGAGGGGTGGTCCTTCAGCTTGGGGGTTGGGCGAGGTGCTAACAACCCCTCCCTGTAAAACGCTTATGTTAAGAAACTTTCACATGCGGGATGCTTGCTCTGGAGACAAGCGGACCCTTTGTTAGTGCGGTAATGAACCTTCGAGTTCCGTGAAATACGCGGAATTTCTTGGCTAGCTGCAAACCAGTTAGTTTTTCAAGAAGGACTCTACACCATGCAGTAAGCAAGTAAGTAATTAAGTAAGAAGTAAGTACTCTGAAGGCTGGTCGGGCTGCGAAGCTCCGCTGGGGTGCAGAATAATGTTATTGTTAGTGGATAAACCAACTTATTCCGAGTCAATATCGCGTAAAGTGAATGGCCGCAGACAGCTGACTATCACAGAAGGTATCAAACTCTTATTAAAAATTCCCTCCATACGAAACAATACGAACTTTGCAGAGGAAACAGGAATTTAGTTAAATGGGAAGGAACCGCCTTTTTTGCGCTCATGATGAAATTAAAAAATGATTAAAAAAGTAGAAGACTTTAACCTGTCCACCGAGCAGAACAATTTGATTCTGAAATGTTTTCTACCGAAGGAGTATACTGCAGACCTTGCCCTATGTATTGCTTGTCTATGTATAGAGCCGGCGCCGTTCTTATGTTCAGGAAAATTTCAGGAATGTGGCTTGCTGGCTCTGAAGTGACGAAAAGCATATTCTCGAACTCTACAACAGAGGGACGATAATATTTCCCTCCAGGCCCCGTTCGACATTACATAACAACGAGAGTGATCACTGCTGCATGTCACATTTACAAAACTATGCTGTCCACGTAAAAGGCTGTAAAAGTTTAAATGCTGTCGTCCCTTTATATATTACTGTTTTCTATAGGCTTATCAATAATATCAAAACTGACATTTCCATCCAGTTTGTACAGACATCATGGCAGTGCAACTTCAACGGGCCATCAGGAATAGGGATATTTTCTCGTATACGGCATTTGTCATGAAGGTTTTTCTGCTAAAGTAATCGTGTTAAGTGGCACGCACACTAGCAGCCAGCAAGCTGGAAGGAGGAGGGTTTGAAGGAAAGGGACATCCTTCCTTGCAGCTAAGGAATTCAATCAGCCGTCACACGCCACTGGAAATAGGCTCTGATCACGTAACGGAATGTCCTACTGCATGCGGTGGACTTCAACTGCGAATCTCTCTCCCTGTTGCTACTATCTTCATTCTTCTGGGGGATGGGGGGGGGGAATAAAAAAAACTTCAGGACATGATTAAATTGCCTGCCTGTAGCTGAAGTCTTACATACCTAGCATGTTATCACATCTCAGAAAACTTCGGTATAGGAATAGAGTATTTTAAGCTCACGGTTCCGTGCATCATAATTCAATATTAAATAAAAAGCCAACTAGATGCAAGAGTAAGCAGATATTTAAGTACTGCAAAAACACTCTACATGTTTCGAGTGTCGCCGCACCCATCATCAGGAGTGCTAAAAACTGTAACCGCAGCATCCGGTACCGGAGGCTGCGGTTACAGTTTTTAGTATTCCTGATGATGGGTGCTGTGACAACCGATACATGTAGAGTGATTCTGCAGTAAAATAAATCAGACTGCGTGCTGTTGTATCTAGTTGGATTTTATTTAATATTGATAAGGAATAGAATATCTTTCTGCTGATGAAGTTTCGCATACCAAATACATTGTAATGTAACGAATAATTTCGGAATAGGAACAGAATTACTCCTTATTCCCGAAACGTTGCATGTCCTATATATCATGATGTCTCGGATATTGTTAACATATACGCACAATGATTGTATGTTGCTGTAGGTCTTGTAAGACCTCCGTATAAAGTCTGGGAAAACTACATAATAGTGCTAGAGAGCGTACTGCTAAAGTCTGGGAAAACTACATAATAGTGCTAGAGAGCGTACTGGTAAAGTGTGGGAAAACTACATAATAGTGCTAGAGAGCGTACTGGTAAAGACTTTTGCGCTGTTTTACAATGCAGCGTGGTTTGTAAGTCGCTCGGATATTAATTTTTCATGCCTTTTCGCGGTAAATTTAAAGTTACTATTTTGTCAGAACTTGCACTAACTGCAAAAATATATGTAGGTGTGCTCTAAGTTCTTGGTTATTCTTCTGTTATTAACATTGCAACTGCTTTTGCCGTTTTTTGTAAATATATTCTTATGCACTACGACCCCTTATTGTGAAAGTTTTTATTAATTTTTCTCATTTTTGTATTTCATGAATATTGCAGATTCCATAATCACTCAGCTCAAGTTTTGGAAGTCTGTGAAATACATTGGGTTCTTCAATACTTTCATAACATTTCATTTGGGCTTAGTAGGTGGTACTAGGACTTTAATAGCCTATTGGAGTTGTAAGCAGAAGATGCCAACAGGCCTCTCTCTTTCATTGAAATGATCTCTGGATACCCCGAAGTTTACGTAGGCTCGCCGGTACGAAGCAAGTGAAAGATACAGAAATGAATTTCACCTTTTTTTGTATACGGCGCGCACTGTTAACGTGTATCGTGTGGCAAAAAGGATTTCTTTTTCTCTTTGACATGCTTTTCGCGTACAACCATTCACGTCAGTGCATTCGTATTTTGGCATAGCCTTGTACTTTTGTTCGAGAGACAGCCAGTTAGAATTTCGGCCTAGTTGAGAGATATCCAGACACCAGTGCGCTGTTTTATTCCATAACTCTAAACGAACTGCGGAAAGTATATTAACCCTTGTCCTGCTAACGTGAAGAATATGGTGAGCTCCTAATAATACCAGGAAATGTCAGAGAGTATTTAATTTGGAATTTAAAGTGTTAAAATTAGTTACGACCATCCGCATCCACAGTTTTATCTACTTAAGTTAAATGGCTATCTTAACACTAATTAGAAGATTTTTATATATATAAGAGGGGAGTCAAATGAAAACTTTAAAAGTGCGATAAAAATTCGAAACACAGTTCGATTGTCTTGTAATTTGACAACAAGGATACTCATGGTTTGAAGAGTGGCCGACAGGCGGCAGTACTATGCAGGAATGCAACACGACGCACAGTAGTAGTGTAAAAATGGCGGCCCCGCTTGCAACACGCACCAAAGAAAAACAGCGTTCTGTCATTCGTTTTATTAAGTAGTTAAAGGGTGAAACCCGTCAAAATTCATCGACGAATTAAAGTTCAGTATGGTATGCATGTCTGTCACTACAGCAAGTGTACGAGTGGACTATGAAGTTCACGAACGACATTAGTTCTGTAACAGACTCTTCTCGACCTGGTCAGGCACACCCAGTAGTGACACCAGAGGCTGTTGCAGCAGTTGAAGCCATCGTGATGGAAAATCGCCACGTAAGAGTGAATGAAATAGCCGCACATCTGGATATGAGTCATGGATCAGCTCACAGTATCGTCCATGATAAAAAATAAAAAATATTTAAAGTTATCATTTGACTCACCCTCGTGTGTGTATATATATATATATATATATATGTGTGTGTGTGTGTGTGTATGTATATGTGAATGTGGGTGTTTTAGTACGCGTGCTGTCATTGTCAGGCGTCGTTTAGTAGCCTCATATGTAATCCCACGTTGACATTCTGAGCGGCACTGAGTTTAATGTGTGTGAGTTTGTGCGCAGTATTTGCACAAACTGGCAGCCCTTCTTCCCACAGGTAGAGTCGAAAGGGCCAGAAAGCCTTAAACGCCCCATTCTATCCTTAATTTCCTACCTGAAACTGTAGGCTTTATAAGCTCTTACGGATGATGAATCAGTGTGTATGAGTACATTATTTCTGATGTGGTTGTGCCAGTTCTTTCAATAAAGGGAACCTTTACCTTTTTATTCCTCTGTCTTCTGCAAATGACGACTATATTAAAACTTCAAAACATCCCAACAAAAACTGAGGTATCTTTTATAGACAGGAAGTTTTGCGTCTCAAGAAATAAGTACAACACTAAGGGTTGAAATTTATAAGCAGGTTTAAGCACAACAGTACAGGTTCGTTGAAGAATTGTCTTTCATAGGCTACGGAAAGTACCGCTTTGTCATAATGAGCTGATCACAAATTTTACAGCGTGGCGAATAGTCCGTATACAAGTGTTTTACTTTCGTCTAGGAGAAACTGAGTGGCCTAAAAATATAACAGGATTTTGTGAGTCGAGGAGCTAAATTCAGTGTTTGAAATCGAGAAACTGAAATATGTAACACACAGACATTACAACTACTAATATCGCTACTACTACTACCACCAAAACCACCACCACCACCATTACTACTACTGCTACTAATACTCCTACTCCTACTACTACTATTACAACTGATGTAGTAGTAGTAGTAGTAGTAGTAATGGTGGTGGTGGTGGTTTTGGTGGTAGTAGTAGTAGTAGTAGTAGTAGTAGTATACCACCACCATCTGGCCTGCTGTACTCCCACGAAGAGACCTACTGCTTCTACCACAATTATAACCATTATTGCTGTTTGCACGATTGCCCCCAACACCACCACTAGTCAAGTGATGCTATCACTATAACTTAACTAGACCTACTAATATTACTACCATGATTAGTCCTACTACTTACACTATTATTACAATTAACACTACTACTACTACTACTACTACTACTACTACTACTACTACTACTGTGCAGCTGCTGCTGCTACTACTGCTGCTAAAAGGCCAGTAATTCGTTAGATGTATTTCTGTTGCTAATGTAACTTAATCAACGGAAACATCAGTATCTTCAGCATCCTGCAACAACCCTTCATCCCTTTAAAGATTACTTCTTCAGTCTTCCCTCCTTCTTTTGTACACAGTCCCCTCTAGACCCATAGTTGTTACTTTGTCCATTTTGTGCTTTGTTACTTCCTATGTATTTCCCTTTTTAGTGTTTTCCTGTACTTAATTGACTTATTTGCTCTTGTCAATCTCATTGTAAAATGTTCATTTAATTTAACTGAACCGCTGAGTCTCACTACACAAACCTAATTTATACTATGCCTATTACATGGGAGATACAGTAAGTCCGATGATTCTGAATTAACTTTCTTTCAGAAAGGAATAAACTTCTAGTGGTAATTAAAGGGGCCTGATATGTTGATTTAATATTAGTATTGTTGTAGTAGGAACATAATATATGTACGGTATGTAACAACATGGAAAGGATGAGAAATGCATACAAGGATTTCGTCGGGAAAATTGAAAATTAAGTAGCCTAGGAATTTTAGTTACAAATGAAGATTTTGTTGAAATGAACCTTAAAGAGGGGGTTAAGGAAATGTGTTGGATTAATGTGGCTCAGAATACAAAGTAGTGTTGTCTCTTACGTTCTCATACTTCGTAAGAAGATGTGATCATTGGGACCTATAGATGTCTATTATTATCTACAATAAGTCACTTATTTCAATGATCATCTTAATGATAAAAAATAATAATCATGTTTTGAACCAAACTGTTAAGTACCTGAACTTGACTCACGTTATGTAGTGTCCGATATTCGATTGCAATGAGAACCGATAAATTACGACGAGCAGTCATTCCAGAAACGTGCGGGGAGTCATAACAATTCTCCTGATATTATTGTGTAGACTAGTCTTTTCAGAAGCCTGCAAATATTTATCGTCATAGTCCAGAAACTCCTATACATACTAGTTGTTATGAAGGCATAAGATGTCTAGAGTAATACTACATTAACCGCTATCTGATTATTTAATTTTAAAACGGCAAATTTACTTTGTTAACGTTAAACAAAGGTTTTGTGAGAACTAGGTAACGGTCTGAAGCATTTTACCTTAATTTCCTACGACCAAATGTGTAAGTCTGTGATTTCGGAAAGAATTTGCTTCTGTGTCCCATTCTAAAAATTAATTACTGCATTCCAAAGGCAGCTGGTGACCATTAAAGTCCTGTTCATTCAAAATATAATATCATTCAATTGTGACTGTTATGACGAACAGTAATGCCCAAGTTTCTTCGAAACACTGTACCATCATCCAAGTTCTGCTCTCAGCCGTCAAGCTACATTGTCTCCGAATTTCTTTGAAAGTACGCTTACTTCTTTGTCCCATTGGAACTATTTGTTCTTTGTTCCATTGTTCATTTTATCCACAGCGGTCTCAGTTTTCGGTAACATAAACTCAAGTTTTTATTCTCTTTGAATTTCGGCCGTCTTTATAATGCAGTAGCTCAACGAACAATACTCAGGCCTTGTCACTAAAACTGCGAATGGCTCATAAGACAAGCCACAAAGTTGAAAATGTTTTAAGGGAGTAAAATCTCAGCTGCTACAGTCCCACCAGTGTGTAACAAAAGATTTTGTACGGTTTCAGGTTTGATCAGAAATTACTTCTGTTGTTTTCGCAAAGAGGGAAATGTATTTTCTCTATGCGCACCATGTAAAATAAAGAATAAGTTAAGAGAAAGGTTCGCTGGCATTACGAAGAGCATTCTGAGAGCTTTGTGCAGATAATGTTTAAGAAATAACAAACGTGCTTTAAGGTTCTTGAACTTTTCAGATAATTTGATTTCAGGCTAATGTTTAACCAAGATACCTCCAGGAAGATAAGAAATTTCTACAGAACGAAGCACACCCTGATGTTTCGGGTAACTATGGAAACCAATTCACGTTAATTACCTCGATAACTGTGGTACCAAAGGTGAGCATCGGAACATCTGGAGCCCTGGTAATGAAGTTTACCATGGCAACCAGAAAAATAACGTATATTAGTGGCCATGCCTTACATGGTACCATAATAACCAATCCAAAAATATAAGCATGGGTAAACTTGAATTCAAAGGTACCCATATTGACGTTAGTAAACAAAGTATTCAAAAATGTAAGTTTTCATATAATGTGCCCCTCATTTTTGTCCACATTTAACTAAACCTGAATTTTCTCGACAGATTTATGTAAACCCTCAAAGAAAATTGAAACAAAAAATCGTCCAGCTTTATGACATGGTACGTAATTAAACTGAGGCTGAATTGAATCTCTTGCAGGTAGCTGTACATGAATAAGGAGTGTTATCCATTTCACAAGAACCTTTCGGATATCTGCCTTCAGAACTATGCCGAAGTACGTTATATTTATTTCTTAACGGATTCTCGTGCAAAAGCCGAAATATTGCAGTTTACGCATTATTTATTTGTATTTCCTCTTACGATTGTTTTTCTTTGATATTATATGCTAGCTACTCCATTATGTGTTATGGAAGAGTGTCACATGCATTTTCTGCGCGTTTTCCTTAAGGTGTTTTGTCTTCTCTAGATGCCTACTTTACTCCAGAATTCTGCTGTTTTTCCCCCCTAAATGCACAATTTATACACGCATAATTTAATCATGCCCTCTTTTGGCGAACTTTGATAGTACCACTGAGAAACAGTGACTTATTTACCAATGTACTCACGTGTAATATCCATTAATTTTTCATTTTAACTAGTGTATGTTCAAGAAGCCCTTCGATTTTCCTTATGTTCTCCACAAATATACTGCTTTTTTGTGTTGCTATTTCATTTATATCCATGCCTTATAAAATTTCTTTGTAATATTTCCTTTGTACAGCGCACACTGCGATCGTAACTACTTGCTTCTAATGTTCTGTACTTAATCATTTTTACATATTTATTTACTGTCTCTAATTTCTTGTTGTTTCTCTAACTTTGCCAGCGATTCAGAAGGGAGCTCTAGTCTATTTGAGATTCGACGGTTTTTATAACTCTATATTTTCCTTTCAGAGAAGGATTCTTATACCATATACAGCAAGACTGGCATGGAAACTTGTAATGAGAATTTACTTTGTTAAGTCGTCATATGCAGGAGCATGTGTTAGCTTGTATATTGTATGTTTCGTGACATTTTGCAACGTCTAACATTTTTTCGAATGGTAAGGAAAGTTTTACTCCCAGATAATACAGTCTTAAGAAAGGGTAAAAGACATGTAGGTCCTGTCGCTCAAATGTTGCATAACGTTCACATGAAACCATTTTGAAGACAAAAAAACCTTTTTTAAAGAAATAGTCGGTTTTGGAAGAAAACGATTTTCTTGCCATTCTGTTTTTCAAGAAATATAGAGAAATATTTTAGGAAGAAATTGGCTTCCGTATTTTTAATTTTAATTACTCAATATTTATAATTCTTTTCAGCATTAGATACGGTATTAATGTTGTTGCTGTTGTTATCGACATTTGTTTTATGCTTTCGGTAAATCAAATGCTTTTGCATCGACAAAAACATTTGATTTTCTTTACTTAGTTTTAAATGATTTGTGTATGGAGTGGGGGAGATATTGGCAAAGCGCGCTAGAAGAGTGTAATGCATAACTGCATTTGCCGAAGAACCTGAATGGAACAGACAGCCTGATTTGTGCAAAAATAGATAGAAATGTAGTGTTAAAATGCATATTAAAGGAATAGGCCAGGTAGTAGAGGAAGCATTCTCATTACTCGAGAGAAGGAGAGCAAAGGGCCATCTTTCTCTATAGAAAGTGGAAGCTTTTTTCTAGGTGACCTGAGCTTGATTTGTTAGTATCGCACTATTTTGATTTGGGAGTCAAGAATATTTGTACTGGAGCAATTCATCTGTAAACTTTTCGGTAAAATGTGATAGAGAGTGTGTCAAATTTTTTGTGTCGCCTGTATTTAATTCGTTCAAAATGTTATATTACATTATTGTTAACTATAAAAATAATTTATAATTAGCGAAGCTTATTCTATATATACAGGACTCGCATGAAACTGGAACATTTTTGGTGCTAAAGTTGGATTTCCAAACTTATTTATTGGAAAAAAATTTCCGGCTATATCTGGACTGCTGTAGTTTCATGCAGAACATCGGCAGTTTCTTTCATTGCAGTGCTTTGTTACAACACTGAAGACTCAGAGCCGTAAGGACGTCGGTAAGTCGAGGCCGGTGGCTGTGTTTGCTTGTGCCAGTTACACATAAGTAATTAAAATAATTCGCTTTCTTATGTCCAGGCTGTTGACCGAGATTTAAAGAATCAACGAAGACACAACTCATGTTTCGGTTTTATAAGTTCATGTTACTTGTTTCTATGCCTTTGTTTCTGAATAACATAGCGTTATGTTCAAGCTGATAATTATAAGATATACCAGTTATAAAATTGCGATTTTGTAAAATTCAATACGTACGAATCTACCCGACCTCCAAGACTTTCAAGTGGACGAATGACAGATGTGATGCAGATAACAGAAATTGCATAATTTTCTGTTATCTGCATCACATCTGTCATTCGTCCACTTGAAAGTCTTGGAGGTCGGGTAGATTCGGACGTATTGTATTTTACCAAATCGCAAATTTATAACTGTTACATCTTATAATTATCAGCTTAAACATAACACTATGTTATTCAGAAACATTATTTATTTATTTATCGTCATAGTCCAGACACTCCTATACATACTAGCTATTATGAAGGCATAAGAGTTCTATAGTAATACAACATTACCCGCTGTGTGATTATTTAATTTTAAAACGACAAATTTACTTCGTTAAAGTTAAACAAAGGTTTTGTAAGAATTGGGTAAAGGTCTGAAGCATTTTAACTTAATTTCCTACGAACAAATGTGCAAGTCTGTGATTTCGGAAAAATTCAATTAGGAATTTATGATAGAAATTATTGATTTCTCAGTTAACAAAATGAGACAGCAGTACCGAAGTGAATGTATCTTGTGAGTACGTATCTTACTTATTTCATAAATTTATCCTCTTGCTCTTTCCTTCACCGAAACAAATTAACCCTTTATATCTGTTGACGTTACGTACGGTGGATATGTTCATAATATACCACGGCTTGAATAATTCGTCACCTGTGGAGAAGGTGTGTGGTGTACGTTGAGATGGAACACTGGGTAATATATTATTCCTTTTGAGCTGATTGCAGGGGTATAGAGCAGGTAGTGTAATTGCAGTTACTAAGATTTCACGGTAGGACTCCAATTTCGGTCAACGAAACACCTGAAGTTGCAGACAAAGCCTTCCCAGTATTTTATTCTTGACGTTAGAATACCTTCATTACGCTCAGTGTCTGTTCATCCCTTTCTTAGGATCCTGTTTTGATGGCCCTGTGGGCGGTGTTTAAACGTGATCATGGTAGGTTACACGCAAAAAAACAAGGCCTGGGATCCAGTCGCACTACCTTTCGGCAATCGGAAATTTTCTTCCGCCTCTGGCAGTAGAACAAAAAAAAAAAAGGAATATTTCTAATAAACTCTAGTTGCCAAAATACGAAACTGAACCGAACGGGATTAATAGAAGACAGGTTTCTTGAATATTTGTTTATTTATATTTGTATAATTTTATTACGTATAATTCTCACTGATATGTATTTAAGAAATAAAAATGTATTCACAAACGAGATAAAATGAAAACAGACCATTGAAAAAAGCATGTCTACAGAATACTAGTGGCCTACCGAAATACTGTATAAATAGAATGGAAGGAAGAAACATATGCATGAGGATTCCGGTCTTTTGGGATGTGACGCTTCGTCGTTTGGAAAGAGTTTTCCGACATTCCGAAGGTTTCAACGTCCGTGACGAAATGTGGACTTCGGATCCTTGAAGTGCAAGTGACACGGTGCTTCGAAAGTCGGGAGCCACTTGTCAGGAGATATGACATCACATCCTAGAAGAGCATTACCCTCAATTAGAACCACTTACCCGGAGATATAGCATCGCTTCCTAGAAGAACGTTACCCTCAATTAGGCCTATAAAAAAGAGAAAAATTCTCAAAATATTCATCTTTGAATGCAGAAACAAGAAAGGAAGAAGGTTTAAAAAGGAGAACGAATTACAGAGTTTTATTATGTATTTAAAGAGGATGAAGGTATGTAGAAGAAATGTTCAGTTGAGCAACTGATTCAATATACTGTGAAAAGTGACGTAATTACAGATATTTCGTCTCATAGAAAGTAACATCTGTAAACACGGGCAGTGACTACTGCGTAGAACCAGTATCAGCATGAAAGCCTTAAAAATGTAACAGAAATTCTCGCTGAAATCGATGCTGTTGCATGTGAGACTTGACAATGTTAATTTGACGGTTTGGTGTTTTCGTAATTATGTGCTTGATTAGCGCTTGAATTATTTAGCGATGCTCTATCAACTTTTATAAGCGGATGATAGGATGGTTATATGTTGCCCACTGATAAGAATGGGCGTAGTGCTGGTGCGAATTTCTGTAAACTCGTTCTATCCCAACTTCATTGCTCTAGAAAAGAGGGAGAGCGCGGTAATCATACTGACCTCCTGTGACCGAGTCACAATGATCACTGAATCATCACTTACCCATCTCATTGGTCATTCGACTTGAAATTACTCAAACATTTTTTATAGTCCTCCCTGCTGAGATTTCCAGGATATCGCAGTCTCGGTTTTAGTGACATTCTGTGAGACGTTGAGACCACTGAGTTGCCCACATTATGACGTTATGAAAATTTGTCGAGAAAATACAAATTTCATTACATTCGAACAGAAATAACGGGTAATTTACATGTAGACCAATATGCGTTTTTGATCATTTCTTGCTCATTTCTTCTTAGAATGAGAAATGTTTCAGACACTACTTGTAGAGAAAATCAAAACTCATCCTGCGTCTTTTGTGTTCTCTAAATTCTTTCCCCTGATATCTTGCCGTTTATGAGACAGTGGCGAAAGTATTTTAAAGCCGGTTAGGTTACAGATGACAATATGGCGCATGCGCACTGCATGCTGGATACCTAAGGCTACAAACACACACTCACGGAATATGTAATTTTTATTTCCTTTCTACTGAAAGAATGGTTGCGCGAACGCGCCTCGGTGTTATGCTATATGCAGTTTGCCTGCTTCTTGCTAGTTTGCAAAGATATTTCTTTTTATAAAACACGTTGTGCTATTGTTATTTGGTTATTTGTGTTCCCATAATTTTTATCGTATTTTACGTACTTTAGAAATATGACAGTTGTATATACAAGAAATTCAAAATTCCTTGTATATCTTTACTATCATTTGTTATATAGGTGTTAAAACACCCCTCCCATTTTTTTACCGGCTAAGAAAATTCCATTAGAATACATATTTATACTCACCAACATCGATTATCACTCACCATATTTGGCACTATAAGTCGTCTATATTTGTAACAATGATTTTATATGCGGCATATAAATTAGTAGTTTATAAAACAAAGGCAGCTAAGGTCCTAATAAAATACAACGCGTTACTTAGAAAGTTGCCTGTAAATATCATTTGCGCTTCCATTAGTGACATTTCGTTGGTCTGTGTAATTTCCTAGAAAGGCATTTTTCGGAACGTAAAGAATTGTCGCTGAGGGAGGGCGCTGTGGGGCACTGATTCAGGTAGCCATAGTGGTGACACTTTACGTTTGTAGAGTGACCAAGCAGAGGAGAAAACTAATATAAACCCTCAGCAGAGCGTTGAAATAAAAACTGGTTGGCTGAAAAGCGCCGATGAAACCCTTAAATCATGGGGAAACAACTTATTTAGGGGAAGGAACCTAACGAAAAACAGGGGAGACATACTATAGTCAGGGCGCAGGCAACGTCTTCGAGGGATAGGACCATCCCCCAAACTTTGCAAGAAACTGTTTCATACATCCTTGGACAACATGGTACTGGAAATGAAAATAGTGAAATACTACGAAACCTCAGGACGTGTTTTCTGTCGAAACGGTGTAATATACCAGAAGGACATAAATTTAAAAAAAATACTGCTGCTAGAACTTTAAATTTCGCAACTTTAGTTTTATTGAACTTGCCAAGAGCTTCCTACATGAAGTTCTCCAAGGATCATTTCTAGGGCATCTGTTGTTCAAAATATATATAAATGGCCTTCCCTTGATAATACGTTTCATATTACAACAAATATTATTTGCTTATGTGCACTAGTGTCATCATTTCAAGAATAATTTCGAAGATATCTCTTCAGTGTAACATTTTGTTCCGTCTCTGTGATTAAATGGTTTGCTACTAATAAGCTATAAATTTAGATAAAACGAATATAATTAAATTCATATCAAAGAATTTATCATATTCTACATTACCTATTGGTTATAAAGAAAGGTATATAGAAGAGGCGGTAAATACAAGTTTCTTGGTTTAAAAATTGCTAACCACCTGAAATGGTTGAACTATATTGAACCAATAATTTTTAAGTTAAGTGCAGCATGTTATGCCGTTAGGTCGATGGTCCATATCAGTACCTTGGAGACCCTCAGTTCAATTTACTATGAAAACTTTCTTTCTGGTATAAAATAGGGAATAATTCTTTTTTTAGATAACTCTTCTAATTGTGGAAATATTTTCACTTTACAAAAGAAAATCTTCAGAATTTTGACTAGACGGCAACCCAGAAACTCAAGTAGAAGTCTATTTAAACAATTACAAAATTTGTCTGTTCCATGCCAGTATACATGGTATACTTTCATTAATGAACTTCATTATCAATAATTGGGAAATTTTTCCATCAAATTCATCTATACACAATAAAAATACAAGTAAAAAGCACCATTTTTATAAAAATCCAATTTAATTGTTATTAAATAAACTCCACTTTTTTTTGATGGCGTCATAATTTTGAATTGTTTACCACCTAGTGTGGTAATCTTCAAGAATGACGAGGCAAAATTTAAAGCAACCTTAAGAAAATACCGAAATACAATTCATTTTACTCTGCAGATGAATTTTTTTATAAGTAAATATAATTTATAATTCTGTTTTGTAAAACATTTATAATATTTTGCACTGTAAAAACGGTGTATACTTGTGTATTTATGACTCTACACATCTTGCTGCCTTTGTGACACACTTATAGAACCAAGGGATCTTTGTATATATATGTATGATGCTTATGGCATTCATAACGATTTAATCTGGAACATACTATGGCAGGTTGAGCGCTTCAAAGTTACACAATAACAGACTAATATCTGCGCGTTTCTGTTTTATTCTACCGTCCAGATTGTAACCTCAGGCGCACGTCGTAGTAAAACATGGGCAAATTAGAGCAAATATTAAGAAGAGACAAACAGAACATAAGGTTTAAATGGGTTCCATCTCAGGGAATACGGATATTCATTGTGTAACATCGTGCATTTTATTCCAGGCATTTTCAACTTCAGCTAGCTCTAACGCTTGTGAGTGCATCTCGTGTTTAGTCAAGGTCTATAAACACAATCTTTTTGTCGTGAAGCCGGTTGTTATGGCTGTCCGACATTGAGAAACTGACACTGCAATGTTTTCGGTGATTATCTTCATTGAATTTTAAGGATAGTACCATACATCACCATATATGGCTGAGTAATACCAGTGAAAACATGCCGATTTTATGACACTTTTCTCATTAGCCAACGGGAATTTTGGGCAAGGTACTAGGATGCTGAAGGCTTTTCGAGCCTCTTTGATGTATACATATAATGTATTTCTGCCTTACTGTCTGTATTTCGTAATTTGTATACCTCTCCTTCCTTCCTTTTCTCATAGTCAGGGCAGGAATTACAAGATCATTTCTGAGTGATTACTCTTAAGTTGGCAATGGATGTCTCTTTTCTTTCCATACGTCATTTTCTTTTCAAAGATAAACGTTTTCTTCTGTCATTCCAGAGGACACGAGAGGACGTCATGATACACTATGTATGGGAATTAATGCTGTACATTGTTACATCCACATCACGAGTGCCAAATTTGTCTGTCGAATACGTGACACAATACACTATATGCTTATTAATGTGACTTCCCGGCTTAATAGGGCATCGTCATGCACTTCATTCCTTCTGCACAATAATTTAATTTTTTGTTATAAGAACGTATTCGTAAAGCCATATTGGAAATAATTTCAGGGATGCTGTCTTATTATACTGTCATTTTATAGTAGTCTGTCAACAAAACAGACAGAACTCGCCTCATGTTTTAAGTATTACCTGATGTAAAAGGGCTTACATAGTCCTTATGGATGATACGTAAGAGAGCTTCATGAGTAAAGGTTATTTAAAAATATTACGTGACCCTAATGTTAATTATTATAAAAGTTACCCAGAATTTTACTGTGCAATAACTCTCACCATCTCGAGACAAAAAATGTGATTTTGCAGATACTTTTGAATTTATATTGGGGGTAATATGAGATGACAGAAACTTTTCGATTGACAAAAAGAAAATAAAAATCGACCAGAGAGGTTTGACATATAGCGGTGTTGTTGAAGGCTGAAAACATCTGCATATTTAGCTCTGTCGACAGTAAATAATTCTTACGTTTATAAGAGTTAGAAGTGTCTTCGACTTCATCTTCATCTTCATGGTGATCTGTTTTGTAGGCCGAGTACTTTCTTGAGCTTGGTGACCCGGAAGATGGGCCACTAATTCGGTAATTACCTTTCTCCACGGCCTAATACCCCAGGAGACTTTACTTGTGAATACTTGAAATACTTGTCCGGTTTATCTTGCTGTTAAATGTTTAATGTGTTATAATGTATTGTGAAGAAACAAGTAAGTTTTATTAACCGAACTCGCAACATGTTCCGCGGCAGGTGTAAAGCTACAAGCAAATCAAGAATACCAAACTGTCACATATCTCCTACGGGACAGGGTAGGTCTGTCATCAGTTATACACGTCCTCCCACGTCTTACTTGGCTACGATCTGGACAACCAAGAATTCGTGGTTGATATCCTTGCAGAAGCAAGATATTTTTCGTTCCTCTAAAGCGTCCAGATCGGCCTCCGGTGCACCCAACCTCCGTTTTAGCTGACGTCGGGTCTTTTCCCTCTGGGTAGAGCGACCGGAGCACGAAAGTGACAGCTCATCATCTCTAAATGTAGTGGTTAAGCGTCGATGGAGAATAGTAGCTCCAGTCGCGCATATGACTTCATGGCGAGCAAACGTCGTACTTCTGCTCCCCCATATGCCTTCACGGCCTACACTGGAACGTCCTTAAAACGAAATTACCTGAATAATGTGAATGCTGACGTATTATGGTACATTAATTTTTTTCGATAATTCTGATTGCAGTGTTTCATCAGTCACAAATGTAGTCTGATTTTATCTTAATTACAAACAAATGAATGTAAAGAAGCCACATATTTATTTTTCAGTTTCAATCTTTTACTGTAAATAATCCTTACGTAACTATAAACTTTCAATTGCTTTCTTGTTTTTAAGAATACAATTTTAGGTATTTAATTTGTGGATGACAACCGATTTATTATCATAATCAACCAACACTTTCTTCCACGGAATCCATGTCAATCATTTTATATTTCCACTGAATTAATGATTAACAAATTATGATATCACAAGAAAAACATTTCTTGAAATTAAATACCAGAGTGATTGTCTTTTGACGTGATAATCATAATTACAGACGAAATTAAAAGTCTTTTGCAGGATATTTATAAATTTAATTACCACACTTCTATAAAGTTAAGCACTCGTGCACAAATATTAACGAAAATGTTAGGGGGATATGAAATGCACAAAAATCCATCTCTTAGAATTGTGGCGGAAGCTTTTTTTTGTGCAACACACAATTGTTTGTGTCGTTCTTAAAAACCTGTTTCTATTATGTGGAATACAGCAATATGTGTCTTTTTTAACTTGTTAATGTTATGTTGCACCTGCTCAACTCTGGACATCACGTGGGCGACTGTCATAGTGAAATACAAAACAAATATTACAGTAGAACTGTCAGCTTTTCTTGAATCGGTTGAATGTACAAATTGTATTTCAGTTCAAGACCAGAAATTTTTAATTTTACTTTCTCCCTTTTTTCTATTCGAAAAATATATTGTTAGGCAAGAAGAAATTCCGCAAATTTTCGTTCATTTTATTGCCATAATGTTATTTCTGCTCAGTGGGTACGTGAGGCTGTGGCTAATCGGTGGTAAAGCTGACGACTCATCTCCATCTACAACAGAGGTCAGAGTGCATGGAGCTATACCTCCATACCTGCATATCTTGCCATAGTCTCGCGTAATTAAGCAGAGGAACACAGTTTAATTTACAGCTTGGAAACTGAAAGTCCATGTAACCTCTCCGACTTAAGGAAAAATTTAGCGTAATCTTCATTTCTTTTGTGTAACAGAGTGTAAGTAATTTACTCTGAGCCCTTGCTTAGTAAATCTGACTGAGATTTACATGAATAGAATATAAATTTTAAAAGATTATCTGAAGATATGTTTGGTGTACTCGTAAACTGTAGTAGATTATGGAAATTAATTAATCATGATATCTGGTTGGATGTAACTTGCAGACCAATTAGATATCAAGCCCAGAACTTCTTCTTGCCTCAGGGAGTACATCACACTAATGACAATAAACGTACAACTACTTGACCATCTCATATTTAATGTCTATTAATTACTTTACGCACTTAATTCAGAGCACAGCTCTGAAACAAATAATTAATACGATTTGTTGTGTTTTTATATATTCGTATTTCATTAAGTTATTGATGGCTGAGGTGAATCAATTAATTTATCACACAAAGCCGTAACAGCTCCTCTCCGAAAACAGACTCACTTCTTACTGCTATTTCTACTGACAAGCTGTTTATTCTCTTAATCTCACTAAATACTGCATTCAAGCGGTGTTGTACTTTTCGCTTTCCTTTAACATCTCTCGTATTAAGTCCTCCAGTTTTGTCACCCTGAAATTTGTTCTTCCATCCAGCCACCGCTTGGTAAGGGATGTCCGAATTGGGAATAAAGTTACATAAGCTATTCAAAAAGATCATGGATGAAAAGTTAAAGTATTTTATACTCAGAGTAATGTGTGCTTTTATGTCATATATAATACATCAACATTATATTGGAAAGAACATTAAAAAACAAGAACCTTGATTTTAATTGAGTTTAAATTGTATTAACTTCTTGCTTCTGCCAATAAATTTGTACAAAATAGTGTCGTAACAATGCATGGTGGAATTGGTTTCAAGAATGTTATATTATATGTGTCTTAAGGAAGAGCAAGTAAACATAATGTGTGGTTTCTCTTCCCCGATTAATTCGTGTTGTTTACGGTTATATTAGGCGGAACTGGAAAGAACATGTGATTGCTCTGGAGAGTATGTCTGACATGTGTAAGTCAGAATTAATTACCAAGTTGCTTTAATTAGCATATTACCGGTTGTGTATGAAATATTTTAAAATTACACGGCACATCTCGGTCTGTCTTGACACTGCTTTTAGTTCAAGACTTTCATAAGATATATTTCCTATCCAGATCACACGTTTTAAACTGAGGCGCGAGAAGACGAAACGCACAAACTTAAAATTTAGAATGACACATCCATATTTTCTGTCAGAAAGTTTCTGAATGTTTTACATCAGTCACGATATCAAGAACTCTAAATAAAGTGTGCAGTCGTGCAAATGTCACGTTACACACCTTTTGATATATTCGTCGTTGTGATCCCGTGCCGATTTCCTTTGTTCAGTTTATACAATGTGAAAGAAATAATTTACAAATAGGAGAACGTTCTGTTCCTATCAGCCTATAACTTAATTTTTGTGTGATTTTCACCCACTGAACCGTAATCCTGTGTACCTCCCATCTAGAGCAGAAACTTGTGTTTACTGAAGGAAGTTTTGCATAATTTTTTCAATTTCTGTTGTTTATTGTTTTTTAACTTGCTCCGTATCTCAACACTGACAAATATTATTGCCATAAATTTCATAAAATTATTCGTTAAAATAACTTTAAGTAATGCAATTAGAAAACAATATTTTGAATTAGATAATTATTCATGAAACGTTTGCAGACTTTACACCTTCGACTTCATGTGAGACTTTATTAATGTGGCAGGTAGTCAACGTGAATTAGATAATTATTCATGAAACGTTTGCAGACTTTACACCTTCGACTTCATGTGAGACTTGGTAATTATGCTAAAAATTTCCTGTAAGAATGGGCATTGGTGTTATAAATTTTAAATTCGTTTATAGAGTCAATATTCTGGCAATTCTCAATAGCCGCTTCTTAGTCGCATTATCTTTGCCCAATCAGCCGCCTGCCCACACGCTTAAGCACAGTAGGGGTGGGTAGTGACAAACAATACTTTTTAGAAAAATAATGACCCTGGGTGTTCTGGAATGCATTAATCCCTTATTCTGATTTGCCTAAATACTTCAGTTTTTATATGAAAATAATCAGCCTACCTAAAAATTGTAAAAGGAGGAATTTCAACTACTACCTTTTCTTCAGTTACATAAATAAGTGATTTGGCGTACGTCATTGTACTGGAATACAAAAAAATACTATCCGTATAGTGTATATTGCGTTTAAAATTTCGTTTCGAATACGTATATTACAATCGTAATATCGTTATTTTAATATCTTGCATTTTAGTGTAAATTTCTATCACTGAATTTGCAATTATACTTGGTACACTGAAACTCATAGTCAGATATTTATAAATCACTCTTCAAGTACGTTGATTACTGAAGAAATGTGCATTCGTTGTATTGTTTCATCTTTCAGAAACACGTGAACTGCTTTTGGTATATTCGTCTGTGTAACGTAATCTGTACGGACGTTTAATTTCGCTGATTTAATATAGTGCATTTGTTGGAATGTGCGTGAATCAGATATATTAAATAAATATTGGCTTTTGTGAAATAAGATTAATGTGTTTACAAGTCAAGTAATACAAGATTTGCGATGCTTATTATACTTAACGAATGTGCAAACGCTTCCAAACAACATTAAGTGGTGTGAATCGATTGTCGCTGCTAACAAGCCAGCCAGCTATGAACACACCACCGTAATCATTTTAGATATTTTATGTGAATCATACATCGTTTCAGTAGACATAATCAGAATAAATTTCATAATGAAACTTTATGTTGTTAATGAGAGTGCAGATATATTGACTGCGGATATTGATGTTGATCGAAGCAACAAGCGACCCATGAGCTATCCACTGTCCGATAGATTCTTACAAGTGAGTGTGGCCTTTCCTGTGATCGTCTCAACACAGTTACTGCGGGACATTTCCATTGTATTTCATGACACTGCCTAGCCAGAAAAGTATAATTATCTACGTAAACGCGTCATTAGACCAGTATGACGTACAGAGAAGAACACAACGCCAGCACAATTCTTGTCAACAAATGCGAAACCCAGTTAACAGAGAATTACTATGAATGCATATCATATTATTATCGTGCTGATAAGCTGTTTATCATTTTTTCTTATTGGTGATTCTGCTGAAAGTTGCCCTAATGGAATAAAATAGGACAATGTCAGTAGGCCTATAAATGTTGGCTTTGTAAGTGGCATTTTTGGTGTTAAGCAAGTTTTTCAATGAATAAGTGCGGAATTGAACTGAACTGTTGTTATTGCCTATGTCAGTAGAGTGACGGCCGAAAAACTGGACGGACGACCAATTTCGTAAACCGCAGCTGGGAATCGTATTATAAATTTGGTGCACTTCTTGTTAGGCATTCTTTCTCAAATTAAGTTCTAAGGGAGTTAGCGAAGTGAAAATGCTGGTTCGGGAAGAAAGAACATTATTGTATCAAAGAATTATAAATGTTTCTACAGTTGTCACTTAAAGTGATTCATTCCTTCCTGTTTGAATTTTTTAAATTTCGAATAAATATAAAAAAATTTAAAAATTATCTGCTCTTCTTACTGTACGGCATACGCTTTTCTAAGATTCATTTTTCCTATACATAAAAATGTTATTTCTGTTTCTAAATACGTGCAATTAATAATTTGTTGTACTCCCATCATTTTTTAAATTTATTTGTTATTACCATTTCTTATTGGTGGTTTGGTGTTCAGCTGTATGTATGTATGTACGTGTGTATGTATGTATGTATGTATGTATGTATGTATGTATGTGTGTATGTATGTATGTATGTATGTATTTTATTTATTTATTTACTGCAATTGGGTTGTTACCCGTTGGCAGTGGTTATTTTACATGTAAACAAAACATGAAATTGGTTACTACTAGATTTAAGTCTGGAGGGCTACATGAGAAGCATGTAGTGGCAACTTGGAATCTTGGGAACCGTCTCAGCATTTGCTTATAGACACA
>Ga0131853_10001849_pt1 | contig 37804 bp, 14 predicted proteins | sample TergutLab28metaG_FD_92764 | JGI IMG/M metagenome (GOLD analysis project Ga0131853, IMG submission 92764) | Labiotermes labralis P1 segment gut microbial communities from Petit-Saut dam, French Guiana - Lab288 P1 (version 2) (version 2) | ecosystem: Host-associated > Arthropoda: Insects >... | reverse complement strand
GTCGAAATATGTTGCAATAATACGTTAATTCTAATGTTGTTGTTTTGACGGAAGACATATTGTAAGATTACAATAAATAAGTTATAACGAATTTACTTCTTTGGGCATGATATGTTTTGAGAAGAATGTGCTGTGTTAGTGAGTAAAGAAATGCTCTGCCTGTATTGAACTGAAAGTTTGTAACGGCCCGCCATTTGTCCCTATCCTGAGCTAGATGTATCCAGATAACACTCCCAACGCTGAATCTTTAACTCTAGCTTCAGTAATATCCTCTCATCTACACTTCTTCCCATTTGATTAGTCCACTAAAAATTTATATGTTTTCCTCATTCCCCTACGCTTGCTACACGTTTCGAATTATGTCAGAGTTGACAGTTATATTGACAAGTTTTCCATGGGTTTACCCAGTCATTCCACTCAAACGCCAGAGTTGTAACTTCACATGCACTGTGCCCATATACCTGTATTTTAAATCCTTAAAAACGACTCATTTTGCGTCTGTTTCGGTACATTATAGTCCCTACAGCTGAAAGTGACAGTACGTAACAACCGAACACGCAGTTAAGGATTATTTGCTTCCAGGAGGGTGGATATTCTGACTAGAATTCAAATTTTTTTTCTCATTGTCTTAGGGCAAATTTTGAAACACCGAAGCCTGCTTTTTAGAATTTCACATTTCTTGTCTACAACAATGGAATGTACTTCGTTAGACGTTTTATAACTAAAAGATCCTTAAATAATCTGGCAGTAAGCCACAACATTTATCTACGTACTTGTAATGAGATCATTATTTTGATTTGCATGTATTAAATTTTGTTTTTATTACCCGTTATCGTATTTTGTGTTTACTGCGAGTAGATGTGTAAAGTTACGTAAATAGTTAAAGAGGGTTTCCACACAGTCGCGTGCGACATTAAAACTCTGCACATGGACCTCACACAAATTGGTGTGACACAGCTATTTTCAACAGCAGACAACAAATTCGGTGGGTTAATGAAATATTTTCAACATAGCTGAGAGAGTTTAAATAAAGATAATGTCAGCATTCTATGTGGTAGATAACTTGTGATTGCTTTCAATGAGTACTACCGTATCGTTCTTGGCGATTCGATAGATTCTTTCTTTTCAGATGTGACAGTTGACATTGGCGTTATAGAAGGATGGGTTTTTCGGGGGGGGGGGCAAAAATAAGGAGAAATAAGTATAAGAAGGGAGGAAGAAAGCTGTAACCAATCTTCTTCTCGACCCATGGTGACTCAAGTGTTTCTCTTCCATTAACTCGGGCACTCGCTTCTCTCGTATAATACGGAATATAACGAGGTGTAACGATAAGGCAGAAGTCTAATATTGATATCCGTTACTTTGTGCCTCCTGCTAGTACTACAGGAGCAACAACAGACCAGGACTCTATCGATTACGGATGTTGATACTTCTCAGGCGTATAAGCCAATAGAGTAATATGAATTCATAAAACCGATATCCACAACTTACACGCAGCAAGCTGCTGTGTTGCGTAGCAAGTGTCGGTTAACATTATTGACAAGTTGACGAACGACTTGCCTGAAGAAGTTATTCTTCATATTGACAAATTCTCAAAATCTAACGTCTGGAAACTCACATACATGAATTTATCCTGTAAGAATGCCATAGCAGGAATTCGTACATAAATCTTAAAATTTTATATCTCGTCTTTGTATTTCATATTCAGGTTACAATCAGTGTCACCGTTAAATGCAACAAGAGTAATGTATATTTATAGCATATTTAAAAGTACCATTTATTAGCACAATATATTGTTTTGAAGTTTTCCATCCCGAAGTGTTACAACATACCAATAAATACTATACGTCAGTCTATAACACAGCATTTATTTTATATACACTGGTATATATGTCAGGGCTGACATGTATACCAGTGAATATAAAATAAATATTGTGTTATATACTGACGTATAGTATTTATTGGTACAATATATTGTGAAATTATATAAACGTTACGCAAATACTTTTAATCTACACATACCCGGAGTAATAATAATAATAATAATAATTATTATTATTATTTACTGCAGTTGGGTTGTTACCCGATGGCAGTGGTTATTTTACATATATACAAGCATTAAATTGGTTACTACTAAATTTAATTCGGGAGGGCTACATGAGAAGCATTTAGTTGCAACTTGGAATCTTGAGAACCATCTCAGCATTTGCTTTTAGGTACAGGGAAACCAAGAGAAACCTGTGACGAGATTGCCGGTCGCAGGGCCTTCCGAGTACTGACTCCTAGTCAGCAGTCCTGTATCTAAAAAAAAACACCAATGCCCACATAGTACAACAAATACACATAAGATAACAACACACACAAGATAACTACAACAATACACACGGTCAACCAACAACAATTACACAAAAGACAAGTTTTTAATAGTGCGAGAATTTTTGCATTAACACATATTTACCAATGTATGTACTTTTTTAATGGAGGGCCGGAATGGCGTAGTTGATATTGCGATTCGCTACGGGCTGCACATCTCGGTGTTGGAACCCCGCTGGGGTAAACATTTCCTTTTCTCCACTCGCTACCACACCGGCTCTGGGGCCCTCACAGCCTCCTGTGCAATGTGTAACATGGCTCTTTTCCCTGGGAACAGCAGCCGGGGCGTGGCCTTGACCACTCACAGCCATCTAGCGCGGAGTAGAGCTATGCCTCTGCTCCCGCACTCTGCTTGCATGGCTTGTTAAGGGCAGACCTTTATGTTTATACAATTGTAATTATTCAAGTCAGTAAACAGCTCTTATTTCGAATTAATTTACGCACGTAACGCTGATATCATAATTAGAAACATTTTGGGCGGAATAAACTAATTCCTTGTAATAAGTGTACATTTTTGGATATGTTGTTAAAGTCTTATTTCACTATTAAACTACTGATTTTACCCAGACTTGTAAATATTTGCACCCACTCTAATTTGGCGCCGAGATTAATAATAGGTAGTGATATAACGCTACATACTCCCACTGTGTACCTTCACTGCATGTTGCAGCGTGAACTTTACAGGTACTTTTATAAATACTTCTGTTTACATTATATTGAATTTTAATTTTAGGGTAATGCAGCCCAGATGGCTATACTGGATTGAGAATATGAGACGTGTTGAAGGAATCGTACATTTGTAAAACTTAGAAAAATAAGGCTACCACTGTGTAGTAAGATGGATACTGTGGTGCGATTGTGAGGATTGAAGATGGATCGAAGCGCAAACTACTTGAATCAAAGAGAAAATTAACTAAGACTGTGGGAACTGAAGACGTTCACATGCGCCCCAACTTATCTACACGGCACACCTGAATTCCGCGAAAAGCTGAAGCGTCTTCCTGTTTTAACAAAATAACAAAACACAAACCCAGAAGGCAGAGGACGTAGGAGAGGAAAAGAGTACACTTGTGGATATTGGCCATTGGTGGACGTGGCGATGATACGTTGAGCCGCTATGTAGCCGGGTAGGAGAAAATCTATGTCCATTCATTCGATGACTCATTTATAGCTCAGGAGCTTGTACAGTGGCTGACTAGTTTGTGCAGTGTTGAACCTACTGGTTTTGCTGTCATAATTTTACACAGCATTGAATGGTAGGATAGCACGTGACGATAATTAGATTTTGGTGTTGGAGGAAGCAGCTGCTGCTTGTGTTAACACACAGTACTAACATTAATATATAAGGACAGGGAAAACAGGAATGAATCCGATTATGAGTGAGATCCTCAGCCGGGATCTGCGGAATACGAGCAGAGTAATTTTAATTTGTGAATGGATATAAATGATATGGTCCTAACTCATGAAAGAACACATAGCATCAAGACTTGAGGTGGAAATTTGAAGGTATTTTCCTGGGAAGTCAGTGATTTTCTTTCTCCCTGGAGCATCACAGCTCTTTACACTGACACCCGTTACACGTGACAAGATAACGTCTTCTAATTTCCTCATCACCGCTGTGTCTGTGACGTCACGACTCGACTGAGCGGCTCGACTGGCGACCATCGCTAGAGGATACCAAAAATTTTAAACAGACTGCGGTGCGGGAAAAGAAATGTTGGCACTCGCATTAACGTTAATTAAACCTACGCGCCTGTTTATGTACCTTCTGAAATACAAAATGTATCCCCACCTTATCACGACTTGGAAATTTATAAAAAATAAAGTGACAAGTTTGAGAAATAATTTACATCGTGGTTTGTAGTATAGACCACTTGTCTTTAATTTTTACACTCGAGGAAAATGTAACACAAAAATAGGATCGTCAATATGATTTTGTTGCCTATTTTCGTTATGTATTGCCGGGTTTTATACGCTTACCAATATTTGTGATCAGTTTTCGTAGTAAGCACCGTAGGTCTAAGTTCTGTCACTTGTTAGTTACTCCTGTAAAAGTAATTTTCAGCACATATTTGACATTTAACTATAATAAATGGCCTTAAGAATAACTGCAATTTTTCCAAGATTCATCATCAGATGAAGACTGAGGAATGTGAATTAGCATGTCACTAATTATACTACCACTTCTAACATTTTCATGGCCGTCGTATTGGTGTTACCTATGGCGGAGTAGCTATATCAACTTCACGAAAGAACTTAGGAATTTGTTGGCATCACGTTCATAGCAAGTTTCAGAAAGTTTGCCAGTAGTATTAAAAATGGAAGATTCGGTTATTCGGGTATATCACGCGGTGGAAACTGGTAAAGAGTTGCCGAAATTTCGTAGAATATTTCTGCCTCCATCTGAAGAGTCTAGCGTTCCAAGGAGACGTGCGTGTCTAGCTGTTCACCAGTCCACGTGGCGTCATGTGTGTGAAGACTTGAAACTTTGCCAGAACTGCTGTGAGAATATCAAATCTCGTAAGCTTAAAAGATATTGTTAAGACGAACAAAGGGACTGTGTCAAGCTACGACGGCCGGTGTATCTAGACTGCTGTGTCCTGTTCCCTTCGTCGCTTACAAGAAAGACTTCCTATGAGAGTGCTACCTTCCATTCTTGAAGTTCGATATATATGTTCGCTTTCGTTTTACTCCAGTAGCTTTTCGACACTTGAGGGACGGAAACATGTGGCTATATGCCTGGTAAGAAATCCACTTTTATGTTTCATGGAGACAGGTGAAGTATTTCCTCAACACACTTCCTTGCTTAGATGCAGAGACCAATTATTTTTACGTTAATTTGCTTTAACTCTGTACAGCAGTTCAACTGCTGACACTCAGATGAACACAATAGTAACATACATAGTATTATTCATAAGGGCTTAAAAAATCGAGAAGTATTATTTATAACATTAAAATATATTTCATAATAACAAAGGATTTGACCACCAGAAAAATTTTTAAAAAATATCATAACTATTAAGAGAGTCTTTGTATTAAAATTGCAAATAAATCTGCAAACTTAATTGTATGCAACAAAACAACTAACTAACATTCTAAACAAGTAAGATTTCACCATTCTGTCTGTGTGTGTGTATACGTGTGAGTTATTCCAAATCACGTTTCGAACCATTTAAATTATTTCTCCAAAGCATTTTATAACATTGACGCCATTAGTTAGCCCCGAAATGCCGTGTTTTCTAACCATCTGCACACAATAAATGTAACATGGCCGATACGCGAAATTATATTAGGCTGCGACAGTTATGCCGCTTAGTTTCGCCTCTGAAGTGAAATTTGTTAATAGGTTTTGTACAAACACATTCATGTTGCTGAGGTAATAATATTTTTTTTTATGTTGGGTAATAATATTGTGGTCGTGCGAACATTTTTTTTAGCTTGGGTTTGATTTCGATAACAACGAATCACGCGATCTCGGAATGTTAAATTCGTCACAGGTATAGATTACAAACATATTTCATGTTTTTGTGAAAGATTATTTGTAAAGGAAGAAATTCAAACTCGATGATGCGAAAATGTATGTAGAAGTTATACATATTTAAAGTACACGGAATCCATGATTAAGTGATTTTTGTCACAAGAATGCAGTGACACGAAGATGATGATGATGATGATGATGAAGATAATAATAATAATAATAATATAAAGTCTTGATGGATAAAAAACCTGTGTAAAATAAAGCATCCCTTAAATTTCCTTTCGCCATTTTTTTCAGTGCTTTCAACGAATAAGAAAATATTGTAAATGGTTCTGCCGAATTATTATGTAAAGAAGAGAATGATACAGCCTAAAACAGAGTTTGTAAGGCAATTTATTATTATACATATATTCTTGCCAACTAGAAAAATAAACTGATCTCAGCAGAACGAGTAGCGCTTTTATTCTGTCTCTTATCATCTTCATGGTGTCAAGAACAGGCAGCCATATGTGGCTTTCTTAGACGTCAAGACACGTAAGGGGAGAGATGAGGAGTAAGAATGTGAAGTACATTTATTAATTCTTTGACTTTCAATAGAAGTGTTTCTATTTTTTACAGCAGGAATAAATTGGCGTATCTTCCAGATCGTTGTTAGGTCTGCAAGCTATTATCGATTCATAAGTAGAGGCTAAATATTTCAATTGATTTCTGGTGCTTTCTTTGAAGATTTTTGTTTATTTTGAATAGCTTAAACATACATAATGTAACATATTTTAGAACTTCAATTCGTTATATATTTCTGTCAGAAAACTGTCTGTTTAAAAGTAAATGGACCGAGTTTTGATTCTTAGTAAGGACAGGGATACAGTAACACAGGTCACCCAGCTATTGATTACCTATGTTTCCCACTACAGAAGAAAAGCGGTCTGAACGTGAAACTGGCCAGTCGCAAGTGGCCATGTCCCTTCTAACGTAGCATATCTTGGTAAAAGTGCCGCAAAAATATTGAGAAAATTGTTTGTTAGCACACAGCACTAATGGTCTAAATGTAGCGGAGCAATGGTTAGAAAACTTTACATTGTTTTAAATATAAAAATGTATAAGAGCGTAAATGTTTAGTAATATTTATGCTTTTATGAATTTTTACATTTACTTTTTATATTTACTCTTATATGTTCTGTAATAACTTTTGTATAATTCCAGTGTATCTATTCCATCTTACAACGCACATTGTGGATTCACCATGTTACAAGTTTGATTGGATTTAACATTATACCGTATGCTTGTAGTCTACAACTGACTTTCACATAATGGACCTTCACGGCCGCAACATGTAGAAAAAGTTTTGTAAAATAAAAATATAACGAGAATGCATGTAGTTGGTTTTAATTGTAATGGTTAGAAAACTATTGATCAAGTACAATTGGGTCTGGAAGGAGAACGTAGTTGTAGGGGTGGATAGAATGAGCGAAGAGGGTGGAATTATAAACCCACAGAGCGAAGTGTAAGATAAAGATTAAGAAGTCTTTAGAAATAGGATTTTGAGGTTGAAACAGGCATGATATTTAGTAATCCATGAGGATAAGCATCTTTCAAGAAGTTCATTTTGTTTACCAACACACACAGGTAACAAACGGACGATAGAAGATCGCTAATACCATAATCAATCATTTAACACGATCCTAAACTCTTTCCATCCACTCTGCATCGTCACAACCAACGCCCTAAAATCCACTTTAATGTTATCTTCACCATCTGTCTGTTCTCTGCGATTGCTGTGTGAGTTGTCTCACCACCAAAGCTCTGGGCCGGTGAGTACAGTAATTTGTAGCGCAGACTGAATGTCCAAGTCATGGTAACCTCCTCCATTTTACTGTTTTAACAGTAGCATATCATGCAGTGATTGTTGGGAAGACAAATATGAAGTTCCCATCTAATGGATGTGATACTGCATTTGTTATAAATCGAATATTCTGAGCAAAAGATTTCACGACTTGCTGCTTATTAGCTTCAGTAATATATATACTTGTTTGTCGTATTACCTTTACAAGTGCAGGATGCAGTGCGAGTTTAGGCAGTGCCATCTCTCAAAGGGTTAGTCACGGGCTGTTATTGCGAAGGCGCGGGTTCATTCCTAGGCCAGCCCGTATGAAAGGGACACTGGGACAGGTTTCTCTCCGTGTAAATTGCTTTTTCCATATAAATATCAATACACTACTCTACACTCCTGTATTTATAGCATCGTATAAATTGAGAGCGTAGTTAAATAACCCACTTAAGAAGTACGGATTTATAGCGAGACTCACAAATTGACAGAAATTTCCAAATCTAAGAGTAAGTATGTTGCATCATATCATAGTTTTTTTTGTCGTGTATATTGAATTTTCGATATGTCCATAGCATCTTCTAAAGTAAGACGTTAACAGAGTGCGACCTACTACTTTCTCTTACAAGTTCCGTTCATCCTTCCTTCAACACCGTGTTTTAAAAGAAGTTTTCCAGTAACTTTAGACCTACTTAGTTTTGTTGTGTGTAGCAGGTTCCTTTCCCCCTTGACTGTACGTAATACCTATTCATTTTTCGCACGTTCAGTCCAACTGATCTTTTCATCCCTTCTCCAGCACCACATTGCAAAACCGTCCAGGTAATTCGGATGTATTTCCCGAAGCGTCCGAATTGCAGCACCGTACAAAACTGTACTCTACCTGTAGAGTTTCACTAATTTCTTCCTAAAATGTAAGTTCAATTTGTTAGTGAAAAATTCTCTTTGCTGTCGAACATCGCTTTTGCCATAATCTGTACTGGGGGGGGGGGGTGGTGGTTATCTTGAGATTTTCATTACCTTAGTTTCTTCCACATTCCTTTCTATTCCGTAACGTCTTACAACTTCCGTTAGTCTTTCCAACATGTCCTGTAGCACCATTATTTCCTTAGCCATTAGCACAAGTTTATTTGCATATTTCACATTGCGAATTACTTTTTACATTTAGAAATCTCGAACCCCTTCAAGAGTTTTCTTGGCAAGGTACTTGCTGTATAAGTTCAATAAATTCGGAGAAAAACAACATACTTATTTAACCCCTTTTCCAGTCATCACGCTTGTTAATTCTTGCAAGATTAAAAAAAAAACGAAGGACGACAACTGTGCTTGTTATAAATATTTCAATGTCCGATTTTGTACTTTGTGTATGCGATTTAATCAAACCCGCTTTTTGAGGCATGTTACCGAAACTAAGTCAAAAATTGTTGTGCTATGACATCATTCTGCCTGTAAGCGAACTTATACAATAAAAGGAATGCTGAGTAAACAAGGACACAACAACAGACTATGTTATGTTTTAAATAAACGTAGGGGCACTAGGGGAAATAAACGCTCTGTTGAAGACTGAAGTAGCCTGCGGCGTTACGCGTGTGATCTGGTCAATATTTAACAATGTTTCGAATGAATGTAATGCCCATTTTCAGGGTCAACTCTTCCTCTTTGACAGTGTAATGTCTCAGAAAATCTGAACCTTCAAGAACATCGCTGCAAGGATATCAGATTTCCGAAATATATGTTGTAAAATTATTTTATCTTGATCAAAATCTGTGATTTCCAAATCATTTCGGCGGTGTTACCAGTACCTTTTATCGAAATATGATGACAAAATGCAATTAAATAAAAGTAGCTACAAAAAGGAAAAAAAAAATGTGAACGGACTAATTTTATGCGATATTGTGAATTAAAAAAGATTAGCGATGCGAGTACTTAAATAATATCCTGTGTCACATAGATTAGTTATCCTCAAGTTTTGAGCATCGAAAATTAGGATACACAGCTGAATTATAACGGTAGCTGCAACATTTAGACTCCTGAACAAATTTGGTGCATGAACCTTATGTGTGGGTTAATATGTTGTTACATGGAACGACAGAGGATGAGTGATACCTGTCGGAGTAAGGTGACTGGCTATATGCAGGATGGCTGTGACCAAAATGAAGATTTGGCCTTTGATTTTATCGTTCCCGCTGCTGCCACAATTTTAGGATCTGTTGTTTCAAAAGATACCTGAGATATGAAGTTAACCGCTCACCTCCGAGGTCTAGAATGCATTTATCCTTACCTCTATGCAGCCACTACATCTCCATGGTGTGATATTAAGCAAAAGGAAAACTTTTTACTTTCCTGATAATGAAAGTTTATTTAAGAATTGATAAACAACCTAATCGAATATCGTACTCACTATAGTGAGTCGCAATGAGCTGGACGACCCGGAGATCGAATCCCGGTGGGGGCGGGGGTGGGGGCGAGGCTTTCCGCAACCGTCCAGACCGGACCTGGGGCCCATCAAACCTCCTACACAATAGGTACCTGGTCATTTCCGGAGTTTAAGGGCCGAGGCGAGGCGTTGACCACCCAAGCTCATTTAGGGCCGAGGTTATAGTGTGTATGGCAGGTTATAGTGTAAAATGTACCTTTTGCAACCTAATGGAGCTGAACACAACACAACTTACTGTAAGAGAAATTTACGTAGAGAATCCGTTGATTTCTTGGCTGAAATTTTGTTTTTGCGAAAGACGAGATTGAAATCACAAATCCTCGAAGCCGATTTTATTGTTTAAATTACAGAGGGAGGAGCGGAAATCTTTGGATTTCAGACTTTTCAGGCCAGTTACATTTGTTTTTTTAACATGCAGACTTTTCTTTACATAAATGGAGAAGTAACAATTACTGTTTCATAGTTTCTGAAAGTATGGAACAAACTTCTTGTAGTGTTTTACTTTAGAAATCTTCAAAGAGACTGATTCTTTCTACAGCAATGTCTGATCAAATTTTACAAGGCTTCCCACTTACTGTTACCTCTTCTGTCTTCTGTTTTCTTACAATATTTAGACATCATTCAGATCACCGTACATTTTAATTTTTTCCCCCTAGAATTTTCAAGTTTTACTTTTCTGCAACATGAATAAGGGAAGAAAATTTGTGCCAAATAAACAGGACCCAAATAGCTCTATCTTTAAAGTAATAAAATTTTTGAAGGAAATCAGGTAAGCACTTTTAAATGAAATGACAAATGTAAACAACGTTTCAGTAGGAAAACGTCGATGGAAAATGCCACTTAGGAGAGCTTGTCATACATTGAGAGTTAGTATTAAAATAGGTCCTACGGAAATATGGCAATGTTTTTGGTTTGTAAGTGGTACGGGATAAAATGAAGTGGCGGGTCCTTGTGAAAGAAGTAATGAATCTTGGTGTTCCTCACAGGTGGAGGGTGGCTTTTCTTAACAGGCTAAGTAACTACAAACTTTTTAAACTTCACACTGTGAAGTCAGATCTGTGTACAAGTATGTATACGGTAACTTGCATCCATCAGAGTTTAAGTTGTCTGTTTAGATCGTCTAATGTCAGGCGCAGTACGAGTCTGAGGATCATTAAGCATGGAAGCATTCATATTTTCCCCTAACGTGAATAAAGATCTGCTGCTTTGCTGCAGTAGCCTCCAAGCTTGTATTAAGATTAAAAAAAAATTCCTTGAAAACCAGTGCTGCGTAAAAGAAGAGCGGCTTGAAATTATAACTCTTTCAAAACTATCTTCTCATACTTGCATGTGCTATCAAATATCAGGGTGGCAAATTTCCACAAATGATTTCTTCTTTTCATTATTTGTCTTCAATCAGCTCACCTGTGTGGATTTTTTTTAACAGCTTTGCAGCTTCTTTCCTTGATACAGCAGCATTTAAATTGACAAGGTACAAAATCGAAATTCGTGACTCTGTCAATGGGGGAACAACTATATCTTGCACATCATGTAGGGATTAATGTGGACTTACCAGTATTTGTGTGAATGTAGCCAACATGGTGAAAACACACGGTAATTTCACTTCCCATCCCACAACATCTGTGCCTGCGAAAAACTCTCTGAAACAACAAACATCGGTAAAATAAAAGGCCTGCTATTGGTTTTTTGTTTGTTACTGGGACTTACAGGGAGGAATGATGGGCAACTGATTGTCCATTTTTATTTTACTGTGCTCTGCTGCCCTTTGGTATAGAAAAGAGAGAGATGGAATGAGATTCGGTAACAAAATTAAAGCAATTTTCTCTCCCAAATACACAGTCAGTGTCCGTCGGAAATCAATTCGCGAAGCTAGCCGCCAGACCAGCCCTTTGACAGGACTACAGAGAGGTGGCAAAAAAGAACTCCATGTCATTAACACTGCAGACTACAGGAAAGTCGAACTGGTACAAAGAATTCACACACTTCACCCACTACTGAAAATGTGGATTAATAGCTTACATAAATTTCCAATTTAACAAGAAATCTGTCTTATCGTTTTTTTAAAACGTTACTTATGAAATTTTCTGTTTTTTAGAACCTGCAGGCTCTTTCTGTAATTACAGACCTCCGAATGTAATCTTCCCATGTAGGCGAACATTTCCAAAATATATTATTATTATGTTGAAATTTTGGAACAAATTCAGTATTTAGTTTTCTTCGTCGTACCTGTGCATGCTACAGGATCGGCAAGACTCATTCTTCTAACATGAATTTCTTGAAACTGATTTTCCTATATTTCCTTATGTCTCCTTCAGAAATAGACCAGCAGACTTTCCTTGTTCGCGGGTTCGGCCATTGAAGTTTCGCTTATTTGCGGAAGAATAGTTGTGGGAACCCTCATGCTTCGAGGCATAAGATCCTTCACTAATTCGCGGTTTCGCTTTCGTGAATAGGCGAAATAATAGTAGGTCGCGCCTGCCCACTTGTCTCACTAAGTAGCTACGTACATGTCATTGTATGCAGAACTGAATACTGGCAATCATAAAGCATAGCCTAATACAAAGTAAATATCACAGCGTCCGAGGACCGGCGGAAGTTCTCACTCTGAATTTCTGATAGACGCGTACGCTTGAAATATTTTATGAATTTCGAGGATTTAGCGACCGCCTGGACGCAATAAGAAACGACCTCCTGATAGCTCGCAAATTTACTGAAGAAACATTCACAGATTCGCAGGATGATAACTCTCGTGCTGCCGATTTAACTGACAAGGGACTTGAAGTGCTGAGAGCCCTCATTGAACCAGAAAGTGATGAAGATTCCGACGTTGTTATGGAGAGGCCTCAGCTAGCTACCAGTTCTGTGAATTAAGGCCTCCAGGCGCTGGATGGCTCAGCCGATATTTTCCTTGAGCTCCAATATTTCATGGAAATGTTTCCGAAATTTAAACACGGGATAAAAGCTGTCACCAAAGGAGGTGGAAAGAAATCTGAGATCACCTTTTTCTTTACAAAGCCTTCTGTCTTCCCCTCCAACATGAAATCTACGTCGTTCGATCACCGATATTCTTCAGCTAGAAGCACTGATATCGTTAGAATAGGCACCAACACAAATGTTTTGTTGTTAAGTAATCCTTAATTTACATATTTTTATATTTCTTATGGCTTTCCAGACAATAATATAGATAATACAAAGTGCTTGGGAGGGTACATTAAACACTGAGTTATAAAAGAGACATTACGTCATATTTTTTTCGTATATGAAGGCCAACAAAACGTGATGATTTTTGTTTTTGATTACACTGCGGATTTACCTTTAAGAATGTAACCCAGCGAAAGCTGAGGGTTTACTATAGGCTTAAAATTTAGTTGCAAACTTTTCTAAAAGAATCTTTATTGTTGCACCGTGCACTTCGTAGTCACTTTAATTATACCAACCAATGCACTCATGTCGTGTGTTATGTTGCGAGTCAATCGCAACATAACACACGACGCACACCCATAAGCAGGCGCATTCTCAGCAAAGTACTCTTACACAATGCGACATGCTGCCACAGTACCCTGTCATTGTAAGGAAATTAATTAGTGAGTGTTTTTAATATGTGACTTTAGCAAGGAATAACATGGCTCCGTGATGATGATCTTATGATCTAAATATGTTGGAGCGATTTTAAGTGTTTTACGGTGAAATTTTATATGAGTGCATTGGTTGGTATAATTAAAGTGAGTTTTCTAAAAGAAATGTTTATAGGCCTAGTATTACATACTGATATACCATTAAAGAAAGGTGTAATGTGTAATACTGGGACGATAAAATCTGTTTTGCGTTTTATGTTAGAATGATTCTGAGTGGTTAGAGATAAAATGAGAATTTTTTTTGAATTTGAAATATTATGTAAAGCATTCCGAGTTAGGTCCGTACTGCACCACTTTTACGGAAACTGATGAGAGTACCTCTCTAAAGACGGGCCTAGTTGTACCTCCGGAAAAGTTTTTATATTAAATGTAGTTCAGAAAATGTACACTGTCCAATAAATCGCAGTGCAGTGACCATTCATTATGTTAGGAGACTTGAGCATCCGTGGCGTGGGTGAGGGAGAGAAGCAGCAGCTTGAACCCCTTGTTTTTGAACAACAGAAACAGGAATCCTAGAGTGCGGGAGTTTCTGTGGCTAGGAGGTCCATTACGAAGAGCGAGGGGAGGGAGTGCGGAAGCTGCTACTCCCCTGTAAAAGAACGATCTTCCTTTATATCGTTTGTGCCATGTAGATTACATAACCACTGTTTCAGGTTGATACATTGAAGAATGACTACACGAAAAAGGAGGATCGAGCGAAAGACAGAAAATAATAATGCATCCTTAGGGAGAAGTGAAATCGATGATGCACAAATGGGCCGTATGTGTTCTCCCTAATTTCGAGAGTATTCGGTTCTTTGGCTTTGTTTTTTCTGTGTTTATCGTACTATGGATGTTCACAGTTTGACAAGGGTAAAATTACTTTGCCGGTATCGTTGATATAATGCCGTGGGGTATTTGCCGTATTTCTAAAGCCGAATCTTCACTACAGTTTCTTTGGTGTTTACGTATAAGGGCATGTAAATGAATCTGGCTAATGGTCCATCATCGGATGAAATAATACCCTTTCGTTTGCCAGTCAGAGTAAAAGCCGTACTCAAAGGAAACAGCGTAATATATTAACAAGCTCTGTCACGAAGAGAATAAAAATAAGCTAATGCCCCACGGAAGGCTGTATATGCGTGTAAGGTTTATGTTAATTCACGTGAACAGATAGACAAATTGACGCTTCACTCTTTAAGCGGTTCGTAGCATATCCTGTGCTTGTATTTGAAGTTTGGCTTTTATGTAGTAAAATGTAGCTGTACTGTGTAACAATTGTAAAGGAATGCTGTCAGTTTTGGTATATGTTTCATTACGAAGTCATACTACAATCACTTTCTTTAGATTCATGTATAAAGGCCCATACTTTTCAATTAATTACGTAATAATGACAACAATATTACATTGTAAAAATTGTATATATTTTTCGAGTTTCCAATACATGTTCCAGGGTTGTGTTAATATCAGGTTGTCTGCAGTAAATATCCCCTTATGCTCTCTTGGTGGATGGATATTTGTTACCACAATACACGCTACAATTTACGTCGGCGAACCGTTGACAGTCCAATGCTGTTTAAATTATGGTAAAAATTATAAAACCAGTTTATGTCCGACAAAATCCTACACTATCATTCCGTATCCACGAAGAAAAAGGGAAAGCCTTGTGTGGAGAATATATATATATATATATATATGACCTGGTATCAGCGATTAAACCTTTTGTCGGATTTACATGAAATTTGGTTTATGAATTCTTTACAAGAACCCTTTTAGCATGTGTATGCGTTTCGTGAAAGTAGGAACAGTGACAGTCATATCTTATGTGAAAGTGTTCGTGAATTGCTGCCCTTAATTTCCACATTTCTTGACCCATGTGGATGACATTCGGTACCGAGCATCTCTGCGTTAGGGCGCTGAGCATTTGTGAGTTTCGTGAATATCAATGCAATGAAAGCTATATTTTACACAAGAATATAAACGAAATTTAGTCCCTTTTTAAAATTTTTAGTCTGATTTATACATAACTTGGTACAGTCCATGTCAGTGGCAATTTAATGCCTGACTCTGATTTTAGGGGAAATCAGTTCAATGAAAGCTACATGTTAAGTAAGGTTTAAAAGATTTCTGTACTTACTTGTCACATCTATTTTCCACTTCATTTCGCTTAGTCGAAACTCTTCTACCGTCAGGTATAGAAGAGTTTAAGTTCTGATTTGGTTAAAGTTCGTTTAATGGATCTGCATATAAAACGCTTGAAAATTTTGCGTTTCGTGAAAATCGACGCTGGTAAGGCCGCAATTTTCTTGTAGTCATAAGTGAAATTACCTTTGCGCCTTTCACTAGAAACCAAGAAATTATGATGGTAAAGAACTCCTAGGTAAATTTCGTATTCTAAGGCAACGAAGTGTGTCTGTGTGGTCTTCTCTCTTCTGGGGTGTTACGCAGCTTTGATCGGAATTTCTTTACCAACGTTTCGGGACAGCATACTGGTACTTGTTTCAAGAGTGAAGCAGTCTCTTCTTGACAATTGAAGATAGGAAAGATATGCTGTTTCGAAACGTCGGCAACTACCAATTATCACTGCGTATCGTCAAAGAAGAGCTAAGACCTCATTTACACCACGACGGAAGCCTGAAATCTTGCGAGCCATGTGTACACTGCCTTACAGTCTGACAAGTGCGCTGGGACAGTAAGTGGAGAAAACAATGAGTAAAAGCCACACAATGACTCATGTCATTAATGTGTTGATGTAATAGAATTACATTACTTGATGACGTTTCACGAAATTTAAGTAAATCATAACTTTTTTAGGTTCATTATTTTATAATGTTGTTGTTTTTACCATAGGTTAAATTGTATTGCGCTTTAGTGGCTTGTGTGTATAAAGCCTGCAGATGGCAGGATCATGTCGGAATGTTTGCGTGTAGTATAGTGAGAAATATAATTTTGATGATGTATGAGTGAGACAAGAATAGTCTCTTTAATATTGTTATAATAATTTTATATTCCGATAGGATTTCAGCAAGATAAAAAAGGTAAAGTGATCCCGTTACATGCACGGTGTGGCACAGAAGGTGGGTGGAGGTATAGCTCTACTCTTCCATGACTGCGGCACTAGAACGGGGTGAGTGGTCAGCAGCACGCCCCGGCCACACTTTACCCCCGGGAAAAACCCGGTACCCTTTTTACAGGAGGCTGGGTGGGCCCCAGAGCCGGTCTGGACAGGCGGAAAAACTCGTCCCCACCGGGATTGGAACCCGGACCGTCCAGCCCATAGTCAGTCGCTATACCGACTGAGCTACCGGGCCCACATTTCTCCAAGAGAAGTGTGTTTTAAATAATTAATAAATTTTAACTTAACTCCATTCTAAAATTCAAAGCTGCCGGTGGAGAAAATACATGATTACTTCCGACACATTCGTTTTTCTCAAGGGGATCAAAGGCGGTCTATACAAGTAATTACCTTAACATTCTCTATGACTTGCAATTGTGAGAGAAGGGAAGCACCTGTGGAAATTTGTGAACATTAAGTGAAATGAAAATGTCGCCGTGATGTCGGAAAGTATAAGGTTCAATATTATTGGACTTAAGACAATGGCTATATAAGCGTAACGGGCAAATTATGGCACGTTACCTCCCTTTTGTTTAATACTCTCGAGAAAGGAAAACTTCAATATTTTAATGAAGTAACTTTTGTGGTAGCACCTTCGGTTCTATTGTAGTTTGATATTAACTTATAAACATGTGGATTTATATATTGATTTAGGAGGAATATATTTTATTTATTGTCAGCATTATGTACTGCGACGTTTGTCATTGCTGTTCGGAAGACCTTTCATATTGAATTTACAAGTTCCGAAATATATATGTGTATCCACGTTTGTTAAATTGTGTCAATTTCGGATAGGTTTTTAGAAAGGTTTTAAACCATTCAGTGTATATTGGATTATACTACATATTTTTTACCGGTAGTATTTAAAGAGTTTAATTCGAAACGTTTCCAGAAATATAAGGAGAATGGGGGTCGTTAAAATTGTCCGATGTAAGTGAAAACTATACAGTTAGACAAATGTTAGTGAAATTGCATTTAATAGCGTTTTATGAAAATATGTTCTTAAATTGTCGAGTTATTGCTGAAGGACAAATGGAGAACTTTTCCATCTCGTTCAGCAGTTTTGCAACAGCCCCTTCTAAGCTACGAAATTACTGTATTTCGGGTTACCATAGCAGCGCATATTAGAACACAAATACCCACGAACCTGTACTGTGTCTATGTATCAAATAATTACTGGGAAACGAAATAGTGAGCAGCCATTTGTTTTTAGGAGTTATTTATATTTTGTAGCCGTACCATAGAATGTGTGGGACTATTGTGTCTAAGAGACTGTGCGTTCACCCGAAGAAGAAAGCAATAGCCTTCGAAACGTCGTGTGTGTATAGTGTGGTATATTTTTGTAAGACAACAGGAAGATTCTTTTACTTACTATTGATATTCTGCAGTTACTGAAAATGTTTCGATGCTGATACGTGAAGTTTAGTTGGTGTTTATTATGGAATGTGATCTAGTTATAAAAATGTAAAAGTTTTTCTTTTTGAAAATGGTTGCTAACAGATGTTTATATTGATAGAGCATTGCGACGGTATTGTGTGAGAGAACTGCAGTTTAAAACTAACAAGCTAGCTGAATTTCTCACTTAATATGTACGTCTTTCGAAAGCACTACTGTAAAGCCTATGAAGTCTCCCAGGTGATGGCAACCGTGGAGTGCCGAAACATGTAGGAGGAGATTTTGTGCATCTGTTGTGTATATATTCTAGTGCATGTAAGGTTGATTTTATGAGTTGATTTTTACACTATACACGGTATACGCAATATTAAAATGTGCGTCTTAGGGCGGAAATACTTAATAGATTGATATATATATATATATATATATATATATATATATATATGCGTGCGTGTAGGGTAAACTCCAACCTGAACTTTGAGGCAGTTTGTTCCCGTGAAAGCCCTTAACCATTCATAATTTTACAAGGTGTCTCAAATTATTCCTTCAAATTCCTATTCATTTCGTCGTAACATTTTGACGACATGTTTGATTTGTCCTCCTATTTGCATTGATCCTCTATTTCACGATGTTTTCAGTATCGCAGGTTACGTGCTCTCAAGTCAACGCATGATTAACGAACAACGAATTGGAAAGGAGGAGAAGAATGTTTCAAGATATCTGTTCTGCGGGCTTAGATTTGAATTCCTGGCCTCTCAAACCCAAAGCAGGTTCCATTCCTCACTAGCTCGACGTTCCATTGTCATTCGATATTATGTAGCGTATGTAATCGTAGTTGATGAACAACCGAAGCGTAACGCTTTGGCATAAGCTAATTTTGTTACATGAGCTACTTGTCAATATTGCAAACATTCTATTGTCGAGTGGCTAGTCCATTATTCTAAGTTAGTAGCAGAGGGAAAAACGAAGGATGATAAACTTAGTTGCAGTAGATTGTATTGTTTCTAAAATTAATGCCTTGTTGTTTGGTGTTGTGGTTACGTCAGGTCGTTGAGAGCCTGAGTATATACTGCAGGAGTCGGGAGTCGCTGCGCGAAACCTTTAACGCTGTGGTTGCTCGACTACCCTGTTACTGGATGCATTTCTTTTGTGTCGCAAAACACAAACCGCTATGTGGTCCTGCACATAGCGCGCAGAAACAGTTACAAGACCAAACGGCCCTCACACCGAAACCAGTCGAGAATTTACCTCATGATTTTGATTCTAGATATGGAGACTGTTTATTCTAGGTTTGTAACTTCCTTTATTCATTCCAGACAAATTTTGAATCGGTACTTTACAACACAGCATAAGCTCTCTCCTTTTAACCTCTTCTGCAATTAATCAGTTGCACTAATCCTGCTATTCGACGCAGTACAATCTGTGTTTTTGTTTATATCTGTTTTATTAAATGACGCTGCATTAGCTCGGATTGTATAGCTTCGAATACTTGGAAGACTGTTGACTATAAAAGGGAAGGATTTGAAAGCGAGTTGATGGGACACAGTTTGGAGCACTGTTGTACGTTTGCTTGAATCGACTCAAGGAAATCACGAAAAAATCGAGATAATCTGTGACTTGGCAGAGATTTTAATAAAAGACCAGAAGTATCATTGCTGGAGCCTGCTTTGCTCGATATGCACACATTGTCTGAAGTTCATAAGCATTACTAAGTATACTTCACAGAAACGAAACTGTTCTGACATCGTTTGAATCTCGACCGTTGTTTCGCCTATCGTCTCTATGCTCACTGTGTTTCTTTTTATTAGCTTCTCCAAGGAGAATATTGCGATATAAATGAATACCGATTCATCTCTGCCGTTTAATTTTCACTAATTGTAAGAGACTTATGTTTTCATTTTACGCTAAATAATATCTCGTATTTTATTATCTTAGCTTAATAATTTATGACTTAATGACTTTAGAAATTTGCTCAAACACAGACCTGAATAAAGGCTGCATCGAGGATATTTAGTTTATTTCTGTTGATGTATTTTTATTTTTAAATTCGCGACTAATTTATTATGCAGATTTTCTTTAAATATTTAAAAGTTTATCTGGCTGAGAACAAATAAATTAATAATACTTCTATATACTTAGTTATATGTAGAAACTTATTCAACTCGGGAAAGGTTTCGGGCATTCAGATGAGAATATATTTTTCCCATACACGATTTAGAAACGCAAGCTTAATCACATAAATAACTCTTATTTGTATTATACTTTCAATGCGTGAGAAATCTCACGACTGAACGAGAAAAGAATTTGAGCGTGTGTAAGAATTGAGTAGTGAAGAAAATGTTTTGATTCAAGGGAAGAAATTACAAGAGGATGAAAAGTTTGTATGGTGAGGAGCTTCATCCTTTGTACCCTTCATGAAATGTTATTCAAGGGGTGTAAGACGTGCGGATCATGCAGCAGGAAGGGGAGATTTTTGTGAATCTATAAAATATGTTTATTTGGAAAACATGCAAAGAAGAAGTCACTTAAGAGGTTTCATTTTGTTTGGTGGGGAAGTAAGTGATAATCAGATGAGTATTACAGAAGTCGAATGTGAAGATACGAGCTATATTGTTCTGGATTAGGATTGGTTTCAGTGTCGCGTTGTGCTGAACACGGTAATGCACATTATAAGATAATAAGGCGAAATTGTAAAACAGGTCTCTGTCTGTGGAGTTATTTAACGAAGCTGATTAACTGTAAATGTAAATTAAGTAGGTCGCACAGTATTTGTGTGGTCGAAAAAGAAGGTCACTAATTAAAAGACCCCTTTTAACGTGCAAATTTCTCCGAGCATTTCTTTGTTGTTCTATGAAGGTAGATCCCGTGATGCTTGAAGGGTTCACGTTACTCTCTGCATGTGGACTTACAAAAATTACTGTAGACGGCAGGTTTGCACATCCGTACAGACCTTGATGAGAAGAGACTCTCTTACAATTTTCAAATAATTAAATGTATATGATGTGAATGCTATGTGAACGTATTTTTAAGTTATCAACACAAGCATTAGTCACGTACACAGAAACGCTGACTTTATCAAAAATGTAATTTTTTTTCGGCGTCGGTGAGTATATGATTACCAAACTTTTAATTAGTCATCTTCTTTTGACATGGGTCACAGTTCTGGCATTACGATGAATTAAAGTCTGTGTTTGTCAGTAAAGTAATTTTCACAAAGTTATCCACATGCGTTGTATAATTTACACTCACAACTCGAATTCCGCAACAAATGGAGTTGCGTTCCTATCAATTTATACTGGTCTTCCGAGGTTGAGAGGAAACGAATAGATACATTATTATGGTACATCGCTGCGTATATCTTCGTGGCTGCACTATAGACAGTATGATTATTCAACATAAACCGTGAATCTGAGGGGCATCGAGGCAATTTCACTTAGTTGTAAATATTCGGTTTGTCCTCAGTATCAAACCGTATTTTAAAATATCTAGAGCTTTGTCTACACAGGCCACATGGGTCTGTATGGCGCTATAATGTCACAAAATGACAGTTTTATCTGTAAATAGAATTTTGTAGTTTAAAATTACATATATGAACGTTTCGTGTTTTCCTCTTTTTTTGCTAGTCAATTTGAAAGGGTATTCTTTTTTCTGAAGCCCGTTTTATTTACAAGCAACCGGAAAAATTGCCTTCCACCACAGGTAAATTAGAGAGCCACTAATTTGCACGGTATGTACGGCTGAGTGTTAGAGTGTTAGCTGACATTACACGCAAGGGTTTTTTTTTTATCTTGGTCTGACATTTATTCCCATCTCATTCTGTGGTTCATTTACTGGCTACTACTTTCTTGCATGTACTTGTTCGTGCATAGTGGAGAATGTTACCAGTATCGTTATTTACATTCCTGTACGCTGTACGGATAAGCAGACTCATGCATATGCAGGATCATCAAACATCTCAGCCGAGTGAATACGACTAATTCTTTGTACTGTAGAGGTCCTGGTTTTAAATTTCCTTCTAGAGACTGATTGTCCTTGCTGAATGTTTTCAAGGTTATCTTCAGTTTCGACAGGAAAATAAAGTAATAGTTCCACATTTTAGAACACGAACGATTCCTTACGCATTCTCTCCAGTACACTATGCACTGCCTTAATTCTTTAGCTCACCAAACAAAATATGATTTATTTACAGCCCCTTTGCATTAAGCTGGGATGAACGATTTGGGTTATTCAGTAGAGCATTGTTTCTGGAGAAAATGGTTTGTGGACTAAACGGAAAATTAGTTTGTATGGCATTCCGATATATTTACTGTTTGAAACGTGTATCCTGGGCTCTACGCGGATTTCGCTGCATTTTCACCGTGATGAGGGCCTGCACTGCACCGCGTAAAAAGAAGCTAAATCTCTTCTCCACAGAACTTGTTGTGCCGTGTGGTCACCGATCTTCGCCCCCTAGATTCATTGTAATGGTAAAGCTATCCCTGTAACAGGCCTGCACAGGCCCTGAGGGATCTAGGAGTTTGACGATCCCAGAATTTCTAGACACTCGGCACATTACGGGGGCAAGGTTGTCAAGCTTAAGCACCGGTCGTCTGTAACCCCCAGGAGCTACTCCTAGTAGTTATTCCTGTTAGAGGCTGAGTTGACCCCAGTGCGGCAAGAAGGATTGATTCAGTGAAAAGTGTTCTTGATCCTGTCCGGAATCAGATTAATTGTACATACTCATATTATGAATAACCTCACTATAAACTGATGTCTAAGAATATTCACGGAAGTCCAGTTGTTGTACTTAGAAAGCATAGGTGTATGTTGGAGAAGAATATTGAACTGCGACCTAAAGAAAAGAAACATGGATTTGATATAACTTAATGCTTCGCATTAAAGATATATCCACATACAAGACTTCTTCTACGGAAGTCCTGTCGTACTGTAGTATATAATAATATAAAATTATTATTTATAAAATTTACTGGAAAATGCAAAGTACCGCCTTTATCCTAATGAGAATATCAGTCTACACAAGAAAGCTCTAAGAATATATTTCAAATCTACATCCTTTAACATGGGACTAAAATAAACTCTAAATTCTACTGTATTTTTTGATTGACGGGGCAGACATGGGAAGAAAAGATATCAGTTGAACTCACCCAGCTCTATGTGACCACGCTAATGATATTAGGTCAATATCAAATGCCGGAAGTTCTTACTGCGTAATTTTCTTCGTCCTCTCTATGGTCTGTATGTAAATAGGCCTACTAGCTCTTCATTTTAGATTCCATAGATATCAGAATTATTTTATAACAGGAATACAAAATACATGGAAGCAGCAGTTTAGGACAGGTTGTTGATTTTTACTTTGGTTAAGATGGTACTAGGTTACGAGACTGGTCAAGGTAGTACACGGGGTTATGGAACTGATTTTGCACACTGCGTCATTCCGCGAATAAAGGAACCATTTCCGGTTATAACTCGAGGGTCTCTCTATCGCGGTTTGCCAGCCTACATTCAATCCTCCACCTCGTCCCTTACGACCCTACAGCCCTCAGACCTTTTCGTCGGTTATAAATAAATTTGTAACCTACACTACTTCCTCCCACTACCTTCTATAGGAATGTAATCGTATAAAGAAGAAATATGGCATATTTTACGATCATAGAAAACTAACAGCCTGCTCGACAGTTGGCTCATAAATTTTCCATGGCTGTGTGCAGAACGTCACATATATACCCTTCACAGCCACATAAAAGCAGAGAACTTGGAACTATGAAAGAATGTGTGTGGACTGCGTTGGATATTTGAATGATGACGATATTGTAATCTTAGAACTCAATTATTTCTCTCTTATAATGAAGCATAACAATTCATAACAAATATATGTTTTTGGTGAGAGTGTTAACACGTTTCGTCTTAGTAACCTACTTCTGTTGTACATAAAGATATGTGTTTTGATAAGTATTGAATTTTTGTTACTAAGCTCTTCTAGGCGTCGGTAGGGATTGAATCTCATTCGTAAGGTTTCTGGTGGGCTGAAAAGATCGAAAGGTGGGGTGGTGTTCGATGATTGATTTGGCGAAATTGTTACGTGTTTAGGACTGGAACGTGACTTCAGGCGTCAGGAAAGTGTTGACTGGGTCTTACAGCATAGTTGCGGTTGCGTAGTTACCACAAATCTCTGCTGGTTTATGCTTGACCAGGCTGCTTAAGCCCTTGATTCTCTGTGTTGATTTGTCCGAATGAACTCACTTGAGGAATACTGCTGCCGAACAAATCGACTTATTTTGTTATTTGCAAACTGCGACACAATTTTGCTGCTTCAACACTGAGATATTCATCCATGGTGGCCCTGTTCAATACGGAGTGCTTTAGTGAAAACTGGAGTAAGACAATTAAACCTATGTTAATAACTGATGCGTAAATGCCTTACTGACTGCACGAGTTCTTACCCGTCTAGAGTACCGTCTAGCACACCACCTGGGTGTCTCACTGCTTATTTTATAAAATGCCGAACTACGCAACCCGTAACGAACTAAACAGGGTCTTCTTCAATAGCTGATATTTATGCAACTGATCTAGAAACTCCCAAATTTTTTAAAGCTCTAAGGGCTTTCAATTCATATTTAATACAGTCTCTTATTTGGGTACGTCGTGAGCGAGCTGATCCTAATTCACATATCCATACTTCGTTTTCATAAAGTAAAGTTTATCAATATCCCCCCCCCCCCGGCTGGGTTCTGTTACAAAGTGCTAACTGTATCAAAATTTAGTCTCCACACAAAATTTCATTTATCTTGACTGTGATGACTTTAGTCACCTTTTTCGAAGTAGTGAAAGTAGACTGTTAGCTAATATTGGCTAATATCTGATACATACGCGTAAGGGAAGAGGCTGTTAAAAATCGCAAACACGTAGTTTCCGGATATGAGATTTAAGTAAACGTGGTCTTAGGTAAATATTCGTGTTAACAATTAACATTATTAATTAATATTATATATAATACGTTAAAATTGTTTATTATTAATGCACTGGTTAATATGAATGTTATGCTTTTTAGTTACGTATGAAAAAACGGATAGAAATAACATTTTAAATACGTGTAGTGACATAACGGATGGTGTGTGATAAATAATTTGGTGTGGAATCAGTTCAAATTTACATAAATTTTGGATTACATAGAGTTGCAGGAACGGAACCTTTACATGGTCGGAAAGTGCCAGTTTAATAATATTATTAAGATGCATATTTTATGTTTTATGGCATTTGTAATGCAATCTTTATTATATCTTCGGTGTCTGTATCTCTCGGTTGTGAAATTTCCTAATTCAAAAAATTTTACCATCAAAGAAAACTTTTTTCTTTGTTGTTAACCATTTTATTACACCAGACAAGTTGAGAGTCAGTGGTGCATTATCTAAAGTTTCGCAATCACACAAATGACGAAGATTTACAGTTTGTTGATTTGATTTGATAATTGACCCCTTTCATATAATGTACAATTTAGGGACAAGTTCTAGTGTGTTTTTATGACAAGGTTACGAAGTACCTTTCACGTATTTATATATCGTTAACCCTAGAGTATTTACACAAAATATGCCTAATCGTTCCCTCTTGCTTGCGCTGTTTTGTGGTGAAGTCTTCAACCGTCACGTTCTAAGAGTTGTGTCTTACTCTTTGGTAAAATATTTTTCGTTTGACACCTGTTTTGTTAGATTCAACATGGCTCTGGCATGATGATAAACAACAAAGAAATGTTGTTCAGGTTAATCGAAAAAGATGGACGGGAATTGAAACCGCTATAACTTAAAAAGTACTAGACGGATTTATACGTTAAACCTTCGAACAAGAAATTGTAAGTAGGGTTATTTTTATGCAAATGAGAGATTCCCTGATGCCTGGATTGGAAGGTGTGGACCAATACCCTGGCCACCTCGAAGCCCAGATCTTTCTCCACTTGATTTTTTCCTGTGGGGGTACATTAAGAACATTGTGTATACTGAGAAGATAAGGGATATCCAGCACCTGCAATACAGGATCATATCAGCCATTGAAACTGTAACACGAGACATGATTCAGAAAAGTGGCAGGAAATAGAATTTCGTTTGGACGTCTTCAGAGCTACAAGCGTTGCACATATTGAAATGTACTAAGGTACGTCTAAAACTTCAAACCTTTCTGAACATTTTAAGATGCCAAACGTGTAAATCCGTCTAGTACATTTTAAGTTATAGCGGTTTCAAATCCCGTCCATCTTTTTCGATGACCCTGTATTTTACTGAACAGTTTAATCATTTTTTTGTAACATTTAATACCCGGAATTATATTAGATACTCTTTTGTATCAGAAGGGAATGGCAATCTGCCACGGTTCTCATAATTTTTTTTCAGGTGTGCTGTTTAACGACGCTGTCAAGATTATGTAGTGTCGGAGATGAATGGACGAGTGCGTGTGGAGCAATAGTGTAATAAATACTGACAGGGGAAGAGCTTGTCTCTCTGCCACTTTGTTCTTCAAGTCGCATAAACACTTGCTTGCTATTGAAACCGGTCTTTCGCGTTGGAGTTTCGGCGGCTAGCTACCTGAGTTATGGCAGGGGGGGTTCACATCTTCAAACCAGCCTGTGGCAAATCATTAATTTCTATGCAAAATATAGGACAATTATAACTACTTTTTTTGTTGTTGTGTACGGGTACTTAGTGAATGCTGTTTGCTTAATCTCGGACGGAACTGGATGTGATTCTCGTCTGTTTTAATTAGCTAAGAAGCAGTTTTGTTACGGAAATTTATGGTCGGAAATTATTGCTTTCTGGATGTTAAAATATTTGGTTATTTGAAATGTAATTTAACACAGTGATGAGTTACAAAATTTGTGCGCTTTAACGTTACGTTACTACTGCGATTAAATGAAGGATGAGATAGGCATGATGTGTAGCAAAAATATGAAATTGTTTTTGGAAGTCCTGCTAGGAAGGAACCACTTATGTGACATACGAAATGTGATGACGGTATTCTTTTTATTGCAGAAGTGGGGTTGGAGTGAGTCTGTTGATCCGACGGATTCATATTCCCCTATTATATCAGTCCCGGTTGATACAGTAGTGTGTGGTAATGATTAAATGATAACTGGACGATACTGTATACAGTATTAGATGAACGTCTGAAAATGTGATATAACGTTGTGGACTGAATCCAGCTGGCACACGATACGATTCACTGGCTGTCTGGCTGTGGAAAAGGAGGAATTTGTTCACCAGCTCAATAAATAACTTCCTGAGGAAATTTATAGTGTTTCTTAAAACAACAAGAGGACTATACAAAATTTGTAGAATTTTTTAAATTAATTACTCTGAAAGTAACACAAGCACTGTTCGCGTCCTTCTTATGTACCATCACGTGTCAGGTTGACAGCATTGTGAGTGACTATGGCCTCAGTGAGTCATTTTAATTCACGGCAGGGACAGTTATGTCCTCTTCATTTTACTTCCAGAATGGTTCATACATTGCAAGCACCAGAGAGTGCTTCGCCAAAGTTAAAGCTGCCGAAACGTGAAGTTATCTTTCTCGACCATCTAGTGACGAGCTGCTGAAGGGGTAGAGATGTAGGTCGTTTTAAGTGCCCTTTAATTGATGTTGTAATAACTCGAATTCTGTACTTTACTGTTCTGGCAGAACAAGAGTCGTGCTCTTTAAGGACAATTGACTTGTCTCCATAGAAAGTATGGGATATCTAGTATGGATTATCTTTATATTCAAGACGTTCTGTGCAAGAAGTATATACACTGAATTCATAGTGGGTATGTCGTTTCTCTCAGTCTGTCTGCGCGTTTCACCTCTCAAATTTGATGAAATTTAGTTTTGGAAAGAGTAGGCATTAATGGTTGCAGACAATCAAAATTTGACCATTTGTATCTTTTATTCATTAATATGTATTTTCCAGCATGAACTGATTGTTTTTGTAATAATTGCTCGTCTTGTAATATATCTATAGGGAACACAAAAATGTAGACTTTTTGAAGATCTACGACATTTGGTTGATGCATTTCCGATGCAGTGTAAGCTTACCCATTTAATTCCCAGAGGTGAATGCAACTAAACCCTACGATATTATTTAAGATCTCTGCACGTTATCGTTACAGTATTTACGTGTTTAGTGTGATTCAATAAACAATGATTATGGTTCTTAACCGTATTGATTACTGTTAGTAATGAACGCGGAGTTCTTCCCATGAAGAGTGAACTAAAATTTTGTATATAATTTGAAAAAATTTCACTCTTCAAAAGGTGGTTAGACAAGGAAACGCTGTAGGCAGACTTGTTAGTACTCGTAGTATAGTTAAGGAAGTAAACGTAGATTTGCCTGAAACCCATAAACACAGATTTCATTGCGGCAAATAAAACCGCTAAGAACGTTTCAGGAAAAACGTATTTCGCTCAGTATCAATAAATACTCTATATATGTCTTAGACGAAAGCACAGATACGAATAACGTAACTGTCAGTCACTCTAACCTATTTCACGCAACAAGAGCGAGACTTGGTTACTGGGACTACTCAGGCCTGCCATAAGTGTTTGTGTGGCTATTCTTTAACTCCTTCAGAAACATCTTGGATATTAAGTTACGTTTCGTTACGATGCTTCCATTACCTACTTATATTTTTAGATTCAGCCATGGCTATGTAATCTGTTTTGTTGATAGAATATCTTTAACTAAACCGAAAAGCAAACAAGGGCCTTAATTCTTGCTCTACAACACGCTGTTTCTACTCTTTATATTTTCAAACTTTTCTCCGGCAAGACGACAACGAAAACTCCGAATGTTGCGGAGGTGAAGAGGAAGATGAAAATCAACCGCAAGCGACATCAAAGGGGACGGACCTCCAAATCTACCAATTTGCTTTATTTATCTAGCTTAAACTGAGAGCTTCGTCATTGTCGTTGCAAGGGGCGGACTGCTATTGCAAGGAGAGAGCTAAATATTGATGAGGGGCGACGAGGAATACAGACAGCTCTGCCCTATTCTGAATTGCAAGTTGTGACCACTGTAAAAACACTGCGAAGGAAGAGGAGACCATAGAACTCGTGGCTTCCGGACTAGTTCATTTTGTTTTTTCACATTGAGGCCGCATGTGGGTGAAATTGGCCACGACACTCGAAGTTTAATGTAAAGAGCTATGTATTGTGATTTATTCTATGAAGAGTTGTCTCGAAAGATAATATTATTATTAAATAATGAATTAGAAAGAATTTGGAACGAGGCTATTGTGGCCTAATTGAAATACTACTCTGGAATTTGCATGGAGAACCAGAAACATACGAGTATATTATTTACTATCACTTAATATTTAACTCACATACATATGGTGACAAGGTTAAGAATGAGTGGAGGCACAGCTCTACACCTTTTGTGTGCCATGTTTCTATGGGCAGGGACAACTTTACATTTACGTTTTAGTTAATAGTTTACGACCCTATTCGGCATGGATGTATATTTTTCACGTATTTCGCAGGATTTCACAAGTAATCGAAGAGAGCGTTGTTAGACGTTTGTGTCCCAACTTAAAGGGTAATATCATTAAATCAAATGGGAAGATGGTAATTAATGTGAGCAGATAAATATTTTTATATGGAGAAATTATTGAAATTTTTAGAGGTATACAATATAGGGGCTTTCTCTTGGTGAGACTGAGGAATGAATCGAAGGCCAAAGTGAAGGTGAAGAGTAAATCCGTCAAGATTTGATTGGAATGTTGAAATGGCTGTCAATGCAGTACGCACCTGAAAGCTGGGAACTTCATGAGGGTGCACTCATTATCGACATAGACAAATAAGGTGGGCTGGGCTATGCGGGGAAAAATAAAAGATATTCTGAAGGAAATAACATTTGAGGGTTAACAGTGCATGCGACTGGCCCATGGTATTGCCGTAATATGCCTGGATTGTGGTCTTCGCAGTTTGCCTTCAGATTTTGAGATTTCAGGCCATTAGAGATGTAGTACAGAATATTTACATCTTCTGAGCTATTTAACTACGAAAGTGCCAAAGTTTCCGAAGGAGCTTACGGAAACAGAAAGCTGGTGCAAGTAGGTTAAAAAAAAACAAGATAGCAAAGGTGCCTGTAACGTGACATTAATGAGGGTTAGGATCTGTGCATCCTGGACTATTCTGAATGGGTTATACAATGTAATCTACTAGGGCCACAATATATGTTGTTCAAAATTATGTAGGCTTTGTGTGTACAAATAAATAAATTATAGAACGTTATTACTACTGTTAAGATAGGTTACTGATTGTTTATACTCCTATGTTGAGGATGATCTTGTTTAGTTAAATTTATCTTTCATACATAATATTAAAGTTTCAGCACTCCGAAATATTCTGTTACGTCTGACTTAAAACAGTGTTCTCGACATATCTGATAGACATGCTCGTCACACATGTAGGCTACATGCCGAATTTAATATTCCTAGATATAAGCCATAAATACTAAATATTATGATTTCATGTATTCAGTTTCCTTACTTAAGCACCATATAAACGCGATGAAGAAAAATTTGATAATTATATAGCAAGGTGATGTCAAAACACGAAGTTTAGGTTGGCGATTATTGCGTTACACCGCAACAGCTTTCATTCTACCGTAACTGGCGCCATTTTATTGTGTAACTGAAATAAAGTATGAATAAAAAAATATTAAATTTATTACTATGTACATTCTGCTTAATTTTTCGTCGTGGGAACTGCATCTTATCTTCACTGATTTATCAAGTCGAAGGCAAGAAATATGAAATATTTTAACTCTTTATCTGCGATTTTTTCTTAGTCATTCTGTTTGCAAAACGCTTTTTTTTGCGCCGTGATCAGTCACCTGTCTCGTAAATAGTACGGTTTTGACACCAATATTTGTTTTCTTTTCCGCACAAATTTTGCCTGAAACTTTTCTCATTCCAGGACGAATAGATCCAGATATTATTTTAAGCCATCATGTAAAATGCGTGATAATTCAATTTTAAGCAAACTTAAATGTTCTCGGCAGATTTGAATGTCCCCAACATAAAATTTCACGAAGATCCTTCCAGTGGAAACCACACTTGTCCATGAGGACAGAGGGGCAGATTGAGGGACAGACATGACGAAGCTAATAGTCGCTTTTCGCAATTATGTGAACGAGCCTAAAATATCCTTTCAGGATATATTTTTGGCTATAGAGCTGCCATTACGTGTTAATTCCGCTTATAAAACCAGACGCTCTGCTGCCAAGATAACAATTGGAAATGTGTTCGGCAGATAAAAAATTAAAATTGCATTACGTTACCGGCTATTTCAATGGCGACTGCGTGAGCTTACTCAGTTTCTCCGAATAAATGTCAGGGTAATGCCTTGCAAAAGGGTAGGACTCCATCCTTTAAAGTTTCGAAGTACTCACCGCTGATATTAACTTTCGATTTTATTGGAGGCTATGCAACTTCTATACCTGAAGCATTGTAGTTACATGACCTAAGTATTATTAACTTGGATTTAGCTGTTTTTTTCCTGTTCTTTCATATACTCAACAGCTACAAACACAGAAGAGAAACAGTCAATTCCTCCACTGCTCTGCAATGTCAGTTGTGTTGGGCGCATCACTACGGACCGCGGTTCATCTAATTTTCCAGGCGGTCGCTTTCTTCGTCGATCAATATAATGTTGACCATTTCCAGCGTCTAGAGTTTTTCTCTACTACTTTCCATTTAGAACTGTTTAAACCTGAAATATTGGCGAGTCTTGGAGTATTTCTACGTACAGATGTGCCCCCAACTCCGCTCCCGCTCCCGCTCCCTGCACCCCATGTATCCGTTACTGGTTGTGTTTCAGAGTAGGAGATTTATTTATGCAATTGCTCTGTCATAGGCTAGTTTTTGTACACATTCTAGTGAATATTTATGGGGAAAAATTAGCCAACTTCTGCTGCCTAAATACCAGAATAGTGTGCAGGATGCACCACGCAAAACTACGGTGTTTTGTTCTCATCGATTTTCCACAGTCATCTGATTTCTGTTACGGACTGGATGCGCTGAACCGTAGATTATGACTACCATGTTACCTCCCAGTCCTCTCTTTACCTATGAAATTAATAACCACCCTTCCCAGATTTGTTGATTTATGGTACCGATTTGTAATTTTGTGGGTAGGCAACATACATGATGCCGGTGGGAATGACCAAGGGCCATGACAGACATTGGATGCTGGTACTGCTACCGATCGCTTAGATGTAATCATACTGAGCTCTGCAGGGAACTAATATTACAGCCTAGTTTGGGTGTGGCTTCTTTGCACTAATCTCTCTTAATTTCAGTAGCATTTTTGCTTTGTTAGTAAAAGAAAATTGAAAGGAATACTGCAGTTATGAGGTCAAGAACATTTTTTATGTGAGATTTTGCCACGGAAATGAATGTGATATTGTAGTTATTGCAGACACAGTTGTGTGGATGTAATTACTAAGTTGCTGACACTACGTAGAAGGTAAATTGTTAAGCTTAGATACTTTTTAAAGATTTTATTATATAACGCTTTTAACCCTTTAAGGTGTAGTGGTTCCTATATGTACTGCCACGTTTAACATTAAACATTTCTGCATTCTGCCCACGTAGTGCATTTACTTGCTTCTTGTAGTTCTCACAAGCGGGTCTGTGGATGTAGAGCCTTACAGGTTTAGTCTTTAGTAATGGAAATATTCTGTGCTGTCCGAGGCAAGTACTGAATCGTTCTGTGTAATAATAATTTTAGTCTTGCAAAGTTAATTATGCTAGAAATGTCAAATGTCAAAATTTCTCATTCGCTATAAGCCTATAAATTGCTAAAGTCAGTACCGTTTACCGGGGAACTGATACAGACTTACGTTAGTTATATTACAGTTGGAGGTACAATGAAACAATGTGTATGAGGTAAATTTTGGGTGATATTTTGGATTCTGACGGCGGTGATGGGGAAGGTTAATGTCTTCTGTGTCGTCATCGTTTTCTGGCATGTGACCTGTAATGTTGTATATATGCACTGAGGTTCCGGAAGAACGTGCTTCCTTCGTCTTGAAAATCGAAGTTAGGTACTTAGACCGTGAAAATAAAAGCACCGTCCAACATTGCAGACAAAAATGCCAGTATTAAACGAAAGCTGACGTTCTTACCCTTACTGACAGTACCTTAGACACGGTCTTCTCATTGTAGTTACGTTTTCTATCTGCATGGTTTTTCCACCACTTCCTTTACGTAGTTAGTACTCTATACTATTGTCAGACATTTCGTATAGGTCGTGTATCAATTTAAGTGTTTTAAAATTATCGTTTCTGGGTCATATGTTTCATTTTTGCTGCTAATTAAGTTAATCATCTGACATATTTGACATTTTCTTCAACGCTGTAACGAGTAACATAGAATTACCTTATCTAGTGATTTTATTTCACTGGTTTATCATGTATACGAACTTCGTTAGTTTAATACTGCCTGCAAATTGAAAATGCCAATCAGCACACCTTTTCTGTGATACGTTAGGATTTTGTTTTATACAAATATCTGGTATGCGTTATTCGGTACTGAATATGTAGAGATGTTTAGTGACAATCGTCTTTTCTGAGTTTGAGTCGATCTGTTCTCAGTAGAGAGTAAATTGTTGCAAATTTTCTGTTTTAATTGTTCTTTTGGTATGAATCTCCGAACGGATCTGTAGGTTGCACGTCCCACTCGTCTGCCCGTTATCGTCCAGTGGCTTATGTTTCAATTATTTCCAGATGTTACCTGGTCATCCACCAACGTCACAAATCCAATCAAGAGTTGTTACATAGAAGTCGGTTTACATCGGTCTAGTTAGACTGCTGTTCTCTTTCACTAAAACAGGGATTCGCTATGCTGCAACGTGGATATCATTTTTAAAAGACTGTCAGACAAGAAGTTCATTTACCAGTCACTCAGCCGTGGACTTAACGTAGATATTTTGCATACAGACATGTACTGGATACTTCACAACACCTATGCACAATGCGACGCGATGTTCTTAGGTCAACTCTTTTATTGAAACAAAGATACGTTTCGTTTTGATTTGAAAAGTTTTGCTTTTTTATGCCTCTTTTCTCATCTTATCCCAGATTATCCGGTGTCGCTCACTCCTGGAAGATACTTTAAAGGTTTATGAGCCGTAAGGTTTTTTTTATTTGCATAAGGAAACAGTCGAGAAAATAATCAGATGGAGTTAGTTGTAGTGTGGCATGAGATGATTTGCGGCGATGTAAGAAGAAACACTTTCGTGATTTAAAGGGGATTAAAAGAGTATCCTGGAATGCTTATGAGTTTAGGGAACATTTATTCAATTTAAATTAAACGTCTCTTAAGCGGTGTATCTCAGTCATTGTAGTGACTGAGATAAGGAATGTAGGATAGGAAAACTGATTTAGATTCTCGAAGGAGGTGGAATTTTTTTCTTGGGTGCAAAGGGATCTTTTCTAAAAAAATAAACATGCTGGGTTGTGACACCAGTAAGTGACCTTGCTTTTACCGAAAATTAAAAGAAGCTGGAGCTAGACTTTAAGAACTAAGCCAGGATTCATACTGGCCGGAGTGTCATACGAGTAATTTACCTTCTATTTACATATTTTAATTATGTGTAGAAAGTTGGTCCATATTCAAGTGTAACTCGGTGTTAAAAAATTTCCGTGACATTATTTTGCCAGTATGCGGTAGTGTGTCTGTCGTTAACTCTGCAGCTTGTAAATATGGCGGCTTTCAATAAACTTGGCAATAACGTCGTGGCTTCGGAGGATATTCCAAATTTCATGGTTTTCGACCCACTGCCTTTCATACTCGGTGGATACATTTTAATAATAAACTACAATGGCTGTCTTTCCTGTGACATTCTTATTTAATTCACTCAACTGTACAGTGTTATACTGTGTGATAATAGCTATAGTGTTTCTAATGTATCAACTTTTGGAACAGTAAAACCTTTATTTTTATTGTTTTATTTAATTTTTCAGTGCGTGTGTGTGTGTGTTTGTGTGTGTGTGTGTGTGTGAGAAGCACTGCATGGATTAGTGGCGGTACGTGTCAGTTTAAAACAGTTCATCCATATGCATACGGTTTCCACCTTGAATATAGGGAAAAATGTGGACAGTTTGATACTGGTAGGTTGTGCAGTGTACAAGCCACGGACACATGCTCGGATCCGGGCAGGTAGTCTTTGAATTATGTGGCGGACAGAACGTGTGGGGAGAGCTCAGCTAAAGGGTGGTTCAGAGAAAAAACTTCAGAGAGCTTCTGATTATTTCCAGCAAGGGATTAAGGGATTTCTTTTTTGAAAAATATTTTAAATCTCTTCTATTTTGCACCAGCTGATATATAATTTGTGACTATGCAATTTAAAGCTACTTCTAGAGTCACTGTAATCAGATTAATTCATTTTATTTAATTATAATTATGGCAGAATTCAGGACAATGTTTTTAATTTGTTAAGCTTATCTTCTGGTTTCTGTGTAGTAATAAAATGGTGTTTAATTTTCATTTGTCATCTGCCTAAACTACAGAAAATATATAGCGTTGAATAAGACGGGAAGATAATTGAAACATAATTGCTTTTGTTCTTAATTAGGTACCGTACCATGAAGGTGTATAGGAAGTGCAAATGTAGTATCAAGCAATTTGCCAGTCCAACTGGTCTCTGGGATGAGACTATTGTGAGTGGTGAAGCGATAAGGATTTTGCAGCACGTATTCAGGGTCTATTTCAAGATACTCTTACCTATATTTCTCTGTAGGGATGTAGAAAAATACGAGAAACTCAGTCATGACGCCGGCTATAATGTGGGAGAGTCAGAAGTGATACATCCCTAAGTATAGAACGTTAGGCCGTACCACTGCACTAACCTGTTCGGCTTGCAATACTTTGTGCATCTAAGAAATTGAAGAGAATTAAAGAACAGTGAACGAAACTAGTAATTTGTAATCATCGTCCCATCTCTTTCAGCACTCCGTATTCTTTGTGAATTAAACAGCAAAAAAAAAGAAGATAATTTTATAATAATGCAAGCCGAAAGTAAACAGAAGTAATTAAAACACAACCTGGGTGCTGATTTAGTTATGATTAATGTCTTCTGCCAACTTCAACTCCCGAAGACTTAAGATAAATTTCTTTCTTCCAAAGCGTCGAATATGGCTGTGGGGCCCACCCAGTCTGGGGCGTAAAGTAACTGACATACTTTCAATGCCGCCGTTAAGAATGAGTGGAGCTTTACTTCCATCGCCCCCCAGTTATCCTAGTACTTAATTACACAAGAGTGTGACCTTACGTTACGCACAATATTATACATCATATTATTAACCCTCTTCTTGTGTTATTTGGGCCCACATTCACATTATCAGTATTAAAAAGAGCAACCAAAGCTTCATTCTTGCTATTTTACATTGAATTTTAACTTCAGGAAGCAGTTGGTGAGGTTATGGACTGAATTCGCTGAGCTTAAGAAGAGATTCAAATGACGGCTTGACGGGACTCAATTTCGATGAGATGTGAAGTCGGTGCTGCAGCTCACTCGCAGATATTTTGCAAACGCAGTGTTTTCATACGGATTTAACGTGATTATATCGGAGAAATATTACTGTTATTTTTCATGTTACCGAGATTCAGCCTTTCGTCTAATCTGCCTTGGCCAAGATATCCCACTGAGTTATTTGTTTGTGAAGAATTTGGATAGTGTCGGATTAGGCCTTCCTGCACAGTAATGAGTTACCTCTATTATTAAATACACCCACCCCCCACCCCCACCCCCCCACACACATACACCCACCCAAACCCAACTACACACATGTGCTTTTATCTTTCTTTATTACATTCTTATATTTACCTGTGTCGACCTACTGACTGTAGGGTTGTTGTTGCGCTTGATCCCACTCAGTGACACATATTCAACAGGATTCCCCTGGACGAGTGATTGGCTCGTCGCAGATACTTTTACCTAGCAACACGTAACGTTCACAAGAGACTGACACCCATGCCTCCGACGGGATTCGAATCCGCAGTCCCAGAAAGCGAACGGCCGCAGACCTAGGCCTTAAACATTGCGGCCACCGGGGTCAGTCACGTGGTTCTCATATGAATACAAACTCTGGGATTACTTCCTACTTAAAAAAGGATAGTAGGTCTACTAACGCTCTGATATTTTTCGCTTATAATGGACACTTATTTAGTTTTTAAATAATTTATTTTTACAGACTCTTCAGAGTGTCTTTTCTTGCTATCGTGTGTTGACGAAGTGCTTTTAAAGTTTTTCTTAGTATATTTCAACCCTTTGTCGTTACCAGTTACCTTATTAGTTGAAATGAAACTTCTTCTTTAAGATCAACGGTTGGGCGCTAAAACACTTTTGCAATGCTAGATGTTTTGAAGAGTGCTTGACATCCATTTTTGTGTTTTCTCACATTTCTGTACCACTTGGGATTGTATAGTAAGCTAATGTTTAGTTTTTGCTTTCTGATATTCTCTGCTTTATACACCATAATTTCAAATTCAGTATTTCTCTTATTTTAATTGGTGGTCAGCCACTTTAGGTTGCGTTTTAAATG